>ENA-OSEO01002731-OSEO01002731.1-sediment-metagenome-genome-assembly--contig:-NODE-2731-length-23488-cov-3.542950_pt1 | contig 23488 bp, 27 predicted proteins | sample MGYA00237883_ERZ534232 | MGnify/ENA metagenome assembly ERZ534232
CCGTTGCCATACCTGCCTCCTTACCGTATCTCCCCCCCGGGGCGGATACCCTCATCCGGGTTTTCCCCCGGGGGATCTGTTGCATACCCATTGGGTAACTTTGAAGCCTAGGACACCTATGCATTAATACGATATCGTTTTAAAATCCCTCCCGGCCTCCCTTTAGAAAAGGGAGGAGAATAATTGGTCTCCCTGTAAAAATAGGGAGGAGAATAATACGTCATACGTCACCGAATTTTTGACCCAGAGCACTCAGTGCAGCCGGAAACGATACAGGTTGGTTTCCCGTTTTTCAAAACCGGCCTTTTGGTAAAGTCGATTGGCCGCCTGCCTGGCGGGCCGAGAGGTCAAATCTACGGCTTTTGCCCCCTTTGATCGGGCGAGCTTCACCGCGGATTCCACCAGCAGGGTGCCGACCCCTTTGCCTCGATCCGCCTCGCCGACCACCACGTCTTCGATCCATGCCTTCACCCCGGAAGGGACCCTGAAAACCACCAGGGCGAGCATGCCGCAAGCGGTTTCATTTTCATAGGCCAGAAGCAGATGGGTCGTCGGGGATCCGATGATCTCTTTTAACTCCGATTCCGTTACCCGCCGGTCGGTGCCGGAAAGCTGGGGCAGCAAACGGTTTACCGTTTCAAAAAGTTCATGACTATAGCGGCTGGCTTCTTGGATTCTCATGGGGTGTCTTTTGGCTCTCCTGTATTCTTTATGTATGATTTCTAAACCATTTGGTGACTCCGATTTTAAAGCCGCGAACAATTGAACCGATGGTTTTTGACGATTTCCCCCATATCCCTATCAGATCCGCTGGAACGCATCAATATCATTTGCGCGCAAAAGGCCGATCCGCACGGTTCTGTTTGACAGGATGCCGGGGATTTCATACATAACTTTGAAAAGGAAAAAACGATAAGGAGAATAAGATGAAACTGCTGACCTTCAGGAAGCGCGGCCAACGGACCGTCCGGCTGGGTGCCGTGGGTGCGGGGGGAAACGTGGTCGACCTGGCGGCCGCCTATGCGTCCTGTCTCTATGAAAAGGGTGAGCCCAGCCCGGTTCAGTTGAGCCATGCCTATCTGCCTTCGGATATGGTTGAATTGATCGGCGGGGGGGCGGCATCCCGCACGGCTGCCCAAACCGCACTGGCCCATGCCGAGGGAAAAAGCCAAAAAGGAGATGCGCTGGGAATCGACTCGGAAAGGTTGCTGCTGTCCCGGGAGGAGATCGTGTTTTTGCCGCCCATCCTGCGTCCGGGTAAAATGATCAGCGCGGGACTCAACTACGCAGAGCATGTGAACGAAACCGCCAGGACGGCGCCGGCGTTTCCCGTGGCCTTTGCACAGTTTCCCTCCACCTTTGTCGGACACGAAGGGGAAATCCGAATACCCCCGACAACCCGCGAGCTGGATTATGAAATCGAGCTGGCCGTGATCATCGGCAGGAAGGGAAAATATATCCAACGGGACACGGCCATCGATTATGTATTCGGATACACCATTCACAACGATGTGAGTGATCGGGGGCTGCAACGCGCCGAAAAGAAAAGCGGGTTGCTGCTCGGCGGAAAGAATATGGATACCTTCGCTCCCATCGGTCCCTGGATCGTCACCGCAGATGAGATCGCCGATCCCCACAGCCTCAACCTGATCCTCCGGGTCAATGGCGACATACGGCAGCAGTCCAATACCCGGCACATGATATTCGATGTGCTTGACATCATCGCGTATTGGTCGAGCATAATGACCCTGTACCCTGGAGATATCTTTTCCACCGGAACCCCTTCCGGGGTTGCCGCGCGGCGCAAACCCAGCCCGGATCCCTTTTATTTAAAGCCCGGGGACATCGTTGAAGCCGAAATAGAAGGCGTGGGGGTATTGAGAAACCGGGTGGTCGCGGAAGACAGGGGACACCCCATGGGTTAGGCTATGAACAAACGACGGCGCATTTTCGCTCAGGAGAAAAAGATGCGGGCAGCATATGCTTTCGGAAACGATCCGGCAAAGATCCAAAAATACAAAGCGTTCTGGAACCGAGATGCGGTGGAAAGGCCCCTGGTGGGATTCTCATTTATCGGATGGTTTCCCTTTCGATACTTTTCGCCCTGCAAACGCTGGACGGTGAACGATCACATCACACCGGAGAGGATCGATCCGTCCGAGTGGCTGAACGACCAGGAGCGGCTTTTGGAAGAGGGGGACAGAATCGATGACGACATCATCCGGGGGGTCTGTCCGACCCAGGTGGCGTTCCCGGTTTTTTTGCCCGCCGCGCTGGGCTGTCCGATACGGGTGCTGCCCGACACCGTTTTGGCTGATGAACAGAAGCTGTCCTGGGAAGACGCCCTAAGGGTTCGACTGGACCCGGATACCCCCTGGTATCGGACCTATATGGATTTTGCCGATGCGCTGGTGCAACAGGCCGACGGGCGGTATCCGGTCAGCCACAGCGCGGAACTCGGCCCCGCGGATCTGCATGCGGTATTGCGCGGGCACAACGAAAGTCTCATCGATCTGATCGATGCCCCGGAAAAGACCGCCGAGCTGCTCTGGAAACTGGGAGAGATGTTTGTACACTTCACCCGGGGGGTGTGGGAGCGGATACCCCGCTATCACGGCGGCTTCTACGACGCCCAATACAACCTGTGGGCGCCGGGTTCCATTGCGCGCATCCAGGAGGATGCCACCGCAAGTTTTTCACCCCAGCTGTACCGGAAACTGGTGCAGCCCGTGGACCGGATGATCGCTTCTTGCTTCGACAACAGCTTCATCCACCTGCACTCCACCTCGATGATCCTGCTGGACGCTTTCCTTGAGATCGAAGAGATCCGCTGTTTCGAGATCAACATCGAACCCTTCAACATTCCGGCGCCGGGGATGGTTCCCTATTTTCAGGCGGTCCAGGCCGCCGGGCGGCCGCTGATCGTCCGCGGCACCCCGAGCCCCGATGAACTGCGCCTGCTGCTGGATGCCCTGGATCCCCGGGGGCTCTATTTCCAATTCATCGTGGAGAATATGGAAACGGTCGATGCCTTGAGAGCGGTTCTGGATAGGTAGCCCGAGAATCCACCTCACGACGCGGCGCGGGCTTTTGAACCGAGGGCCCGGATTTTCTCCTTTACGCTCGGAAAGGTGTCCACATGGGTATGGGGCAGAAAAAGCGCCGAGGTAAATTCATCCATAAACCGGGGGTTGGTGGAAAAGTCGATGTAGGTCATCTGGTTTGAGACCTGCAGGGCTTCATTCCGGTGTCGGTCGGAAAGCAGCGCCATATAGGCACCGGCAATCGAGCTGTTACCGAGATAGTGGAATTTTTCCCGATCGATGTCCGGAAGCAGTCCGATGGAAACCGCTTTTTCAATGTTCAGGTATTGGCCGAATCCACCGGTTATAAATACCCGATCTACCATAGAAAAGTCTATTCCAGCCTGGTTGAGCAGCGCGGTGAAGCCGGCATAGACGGCCCCTTTGCTCAGGATGAGGTTTTTGATATCCGACTCGGTAAAAACGATATCCTCCTGCATGGCGGTGCGGTTTGCGAAAACAACGACGTATGCGATTTCATTTCCCGGGGTGACGCTTAAAATTTCATGGGAGCACTTTTTCCGGATGACCGAGGCGGTGACTTTCCAGTTGCCGTCCCGCATGACGACGGCCAGGTCCCGCATCACGTTTTCTTCTTTTCCGTATCGCTGAGCAGCGGACTTTGAACGTTTTGAACCGGGCCGGATTCCACAATCAGTTTGCATTTGCCGCAGGAACCCTTTCCATTGCAGGAGGCATTCAAATAGACGTTTGCATGACCGGCCGTCTCCAGCAGGGTGGTGCCTTCAGCACCCCTGACCTCCGTTTTGTCCGGCAGGAATACGACCGTGTGCGCCTGTTTTTGTTCCCTTGCGGTTTCATCCCCGCCGGACCAGTCCGCGATTCCCTTTTTCTGCATAAACCAGATCGGGCACGACGATCGAAACTTGCAGTAAATCTCGGGATCACGGCACTTGAGACAGTCTTCGCACAGATAGACATTGTGCTTCATGCACAAATAGTTGGTGTCTACTTCAGGATGGCACGAACATTTTCCCATTTCATTATCCTTCCGAGGTGTTACCCTGTGAGCCTCAGCGGGAAGTGTGTGGCTAACGTGGATACCGGAACAGATTATGCCATAACATCACATACCGCAAGCGCCCCATCCGGATATTTACCCCCTTTCGGGTTCGCTAAAAGATAATTGGGGACGTGGATCGGCTCCCCGACAAAACGGCTTTAATGGTGTCTTCAAGAACCCCGATGCCGACGGCACCGGTGATTTTATTCACCACCTGCCACTGGTTGTAGAAAATCAATGTCGGAATCGCCCTGATGCCATATTTTTCAGGAATCTCAGGGTTTTGATCGACATTGCATTTGGCAAAACGGAATTGATCCCCGTAGGTTTCGGCAAGTTTTTCAACCGCAGGCCCGATGGCTCTGCACGGACCGCACCAGGGCGCCCAAAAATCGACCAGAACCGGTTTGTCGGATTGGAGCACCTGGAAATCAAACGTGTCGTCTTCGATTTCGATGATATCGCCGCTCATGGTAACTTCTCCTTCGTGATGTGTGCTGTAACGGTGCCGGAATGTGCACCGATGTTCCTGATCCCCTGGGACCAGGGGATCAGTGTACGAGAAAACGGCAGTGTCGCTGCGCCACGCTGCCGTTGATACCCCCCGTCGTGTTGGGTCCCGATCACCCGCCGAAATTGCCGGCGCCGAGAAACTGCGCGGCATCTTCCACCTTGACCCGGAGTTTGGAAAGATCGACGTTAAATTTTTCCCTGTCGGTTCGGATGTCATCGATACCGGTTTCGGGGCTGCATCTTTCCCGGATCTCATCGATTCGGTTGTCCATTTCTTCGACCAGAATATGGATGTCCTGGATATTGGGAAGAATCTTTTCTTTTTCCCCGCCGGGAAGCTTTTCCATGTTGCGGACGATGTCGTACACCATGGCTTTCCACCCGGCCAGCTCCATTTCCATCGTTTTGCAGCAATTCTTCGCATTCATGTTTCGTTTCCTTTCGTAAAAGTGGGATGTTACCTGGCGGTGACGGTTTTTCCAAATCCCCCTGCGGGATGCGCGGGATCGGAGCCTTGTGAACATGAAACCCAAAATCCATGAACTATGGAACGTACAATTCCTGCACCAGATTCTGGAGTCGATGGCCGAAGGGGTCTTCACCATCGATCTGAGGGGGAGAATTACCTCCTGGAACGCCGCCATGGAACGGATTACGGGGTACTCGGACCAGGAGGCGCTCGGGCAGACGTGCAGCATCCTGCAGTGCAGCAGGTGTTTTGACAGGCAATGCCCCGCGACACCCGCGGCGTGCGGCATCCTCAAAGGACGAAAAAAAGAGGACAATGAATGCCTGGTGCGCCACAAGGACGGCCACGACGTTCCGGTCATCAAAAATGCACGCACGGTTCTGGACGCAGACGGCAATATCATCGGTGCGGTGGAGACCCTTACCGACCTTACCGAACTGGGACGGGCCCGTCGCAGGGCCGATGAGGCGGCCCGCCGATTGGAGGAAATCTACCAGTTCGGAAACATCATCGGCAAGAGCAAGCCGATGCAGCAGGTGTTTGAAAGCATCAAGGCCGCGGCAGACAGCCAGGCCACCGTGCTGATCCAGGGGGAGAGCGGCACCGGGAAAGAGCTCGTCGCCGGTGCGATCCATTACAACAGCCTTCAGAAAAACGGTCCTTTCCTGACCGTCAATTGTTCGGCGCTTCCGGAATCCCTTTTGGAAAGCGAACTCTTCGGGCATGTCAAGGGGGCTTTTACCGGAGCCATTCGGGACCGGAAGGGACGATTCGAAGAGGCCGACGGCGGAACCCTTTTTTTGGATGAAATCGGTGAGATCAGCCCGTATATTCAGGAAAACAGAACGAAAAGACCGGAAAGCAAATCAAGGGACTTGCAGAATCCGCCATGCGGATATTCATGGACTATGCGTGGCCGGGCAATGTGCGAGAGCTGGAAAATGCCGTTGAACATGCTTTCGTGCTGTGCCAGCGGGGTCATATCGAAGTGCTCGACCTGCCGGTCGAGATCCGCATGATGAAAGACCAGCCGTTTCATGGCGGGGAACCCAATTCCATATCCAACCGGAGCATTTCCCGGCAAAGACTGGACCGGGAAAAACTGGTGGAGATTTTGAAAGACTGCGACTGGAACAAAGCGGAGGCCGGCCGCAGGATCGGCCTGAGCAGAACCGCGATATGGAAGTACATGAAAAAATGGGATATCCCGCTCATTCTGCCCGACGGTTCGCTCGATGCACCGGTCTGATCGTTCCCTTTATTTGGATTTGTTGCTGATGCCGAAATGTTTCATCCGCTTCCAGACCGTTACCCGGGACACCCCCAGCTGTTTGGCCGCTTCCGATTGGTTTCCCCCTGATGCCGTTAAGGCCTTTATCAACTCCTGCCGCCTCAATTCATCGATGTTATCCACCCCTGTCGCTCGTGCAATCCCCGGGTTGGATCCTCTATACAGGTTCGGGGGCAGGTGGTGGGGCTGGATCATGTTTTCTTGGCACGAAACAACGGCAAATTCAAAGGCGCTTTTAAGTTCTCTGACGTTTCCGGGCCAGGCGTACGCCATCAAGAGGTTCAGGGCTTCTTTGCTGATGCCCTGAATCTCTTTTCCGCTTTTCAAGCGAATCCTCTGGAAAAAGGATTCGGCCAGCAGCGCGATATCGCCGATACGTTCTCTCAAGGGGGGCACCCGGATGGGAATGACGTTGATCCGGTAGAAAAGATCTTCCCTGAACGTTCCCTCGCGAATCAACCGGTTCAGATCCCTGTGGGTCGCTGAAATAATCCTTGCATCGATCCGGATGGGGCGGTGATCCCCCACCCGCTCGATGACCTTTTCTTCCAGGACCCGCAGCAGTTTCACCTGGGTGGAAAAGGGCAGATCGCCGATTTCATCCAGAAAGATGTCCCCCTGGTGGGCCGCTTCGAATCTTCCCTGCCGATCCTTGTACGCCCCGGTAAAGGCGCCCTTGACATGCCCGAAGAGCTCGCTTTCCAACAGGGATTCATTCAGGGCTGCGCAGTTGACCTTGATGAACGGTTTGCGTTTCCGTTCCCCCAGCTCGTGGATGGCTTTGGCCACCAGCTCCTTGCCGGTGCCGCTTTCGCCGAAAATGATGACCGGGGCATCCGACCGGGCTGCATTGGCGATCAGATCGAAGACCTGCTGCATCTGGGCGGATGCGCCCAGGATGCCGTGGAAGCCGTTCTCCGCGCGAAGCTCCCTTCGAAAGGCCTCGATCTGGATATCTTTTTTCATCAGCTCCGAGACATCCGTCAGGGTTTCTACCGCGCCCATCACCTCCCCCCGGCTCCCCCTCAGCACCGATGCGTTCTTGACGATATGGACATGGCGCCCGTCCTTGCGCAGGATCGTGCATTTTTTCATTCGAAGCTCGCGCTGTCTGAACAGCATGCAATAGTGCTTGCCGTTTTTTTGGCGGGCGATCTCGCACCCATCGCAGCCGAGGATGCTGCAGGGGGTTCCCAGCACCTCTTCCCTGGTGAAACCGGTGATGGTTTCAAACGCCTGGTTGACCGATATGATGACGCCGTCCAGATCAACGATCATGATCCCGTCCTGAATGGTATCCACAACGGTTTTCCAATAGGTGTTCATATCCTGCCGCATCAGTGAAACGCTCTCCTTGTCCCCGATAATAGTTAATTAACAAAAATTAGCATTCAGTGATTAACGTTTATTAACATATAAGCAGTGCCGGGGCAATACGGTTTTTTCGATTCCGCCGGTTCGCGCCCAAATGGCAAAGCCCCCAGCGTTTTGGGTGGAACTTTTTTTGCGGCCGTCAGGACACAAGCCATCAGAGGACAAAAAACAAATGATATTCGTTTGATACACTTTATTATGGGGACCGTTGCGACCTGATTCCCGGGGAGTCCTGACAGGGGCGGGGGGAGAAAACCCTCCGGAAAATTGAGCGCCGAACCCATCCGGATCATTTCTGGCACAAGGGTTGCTCTTAACGCCAATCCAGGAAATGAGTGGTGACCCATTGAACGATAATGCGAAACATCATCTGGATCTGAGGCACTCCATTCCCCCCATCGCGCTGCTCATGGTCAAAAAGGCGATTCGACACATCGCGCCCGGAGAAACGCTTGAGGTATGGATCGGAGATCCGGAAACCCGAAGAGATCTTTTCAGGGTGTTATCCGATACCGCGTGCGAGGTGCTCCGGTTGGAAGAACCGGAGGGGGAGGGTTCGTTTTATCGAATCCGGTTACGGAAAAAAGAAGCCTGGCCCCCAAGGCCATCGAAAGTCCAAAAGCGACAGAAATCCAAAACCGCATAAAGGGAGGGAAAAATGGCTAGTGTAGATTTGACCACGATTCAACCGGACAATTCGGTCGATGCAAGGGGAAGCGCCTGCCCCGGGCCGCTGCTGGAAGCGAAAAAGGGGATCGGAAAGGTCAAAGTCGGGCAGATTCTCGAGGTGCTCTCCAGCGATACGGGCACGCGAAACGATATTCCCGCGTGGGCCCGGAAGGTGGGGCATGAATTCCTGGGGCGCGTTGAAGCGGACGGCTACGACAAGCTGTATGTTCGCAGGAATAAATAGGACGGGGGCATCATGGATTCTGCGGGTCAAAAGGGAAAAATCCTGATCCTCGCCACCGAAAGCTGCGCGTATCCCGGGGCCGATTCGGTCGGGCAGGCGCATTCGACCTACCCGGCCAATACCTACGTCATGAAGGTTCGCTCGCCGGTGATGTTCCCCGAGCGGTTCTATCTGGACTGCTTCAGCAAGGGAATCGGCGGCATTATCATCATGTCCTGTGGCGAAGAGTGCCCGTTTGAAGGGGCCTACAAGGCCCTGGCGACTCGGATCGATCGGGTCTACAAACTGATGAAGGAAAGGGACCTGGATCTGCGGAGGCTCCGGCTGACGGCGATCTGTACGGTCTGCAATCGCGCCTTCCTCAATGAAGTCAACCAGATGAACCAACTGATCGAGACGCTGGGGCCCCCCTCGGGGGGTTCGGACCGGAACCGTCGAGAGAACTAGAGAACCGAGGAACCTATGGAATCAACGCCAGCACTCAGATTCGATGCGGTGGTCATCGGCGGGGGGATCGGCGGGCTCCAGGCCGCATTGGATCTTGCCGATCAGGGGTATCGTGTTGCGGTGGTGGAGAAAGACGCCTCCATCGGGGGAAAGATGATTCGCCTCTCAAAGGTGTTCCCGACACTCGATTGCGCCAGCTGCATCACCACCCCCAAGATGGCATCGGCATCGCACCATGAGAACATCACCCTCTTTACCTATTGCGAGCTCAATGCACTGGACCGGATCGGGCCGGACATCTCCGTGCGGTTTACCCAACGGCCCCGGTATGTCGACCCGGTAAAGTGCATCGGGTGCCGCCAGTGTGAATACGAATGCCCGGTGATGGTCCCGGACGTCGAGCAGGGCGGCTTTTCGGGGCGCAAAGCCGTCCATATCCCGTTTTCCAACGCCATCCCCCAGACCGCGGTGATCGATATGGAAAACTGCATGCTTTGCGGGAAATGCGAGAAGATCTGCCCGACCCAGGCGGTGGACTATTTTCAACACCCCGAAGCCCGGCGCATCGAGGCAAAGACAGCCATCCTGGCCACCGGCTTCCGGCTGACCCCCATCGAAGATAAGGTGCAGTACGGGCAGGGGCGCATCCCCAACGTGATCACCTCGCTCCAGATGGAGCGGCTGTTGGCACCCCACGGGCCGTATAACCGGGTTTTAAGACCCTCGGACGGGAAGGAACCCGATTCCATCGCCTTTGTCCAGTGCGCCGGTTCCCGGGACAAGAGCATGGGTATATCGTATTGCTCGCGGGTCTGCTGCATGTATGCCATCAAACAGGCCATGCTGCTGTCCGGCGCCCTGCCGCTGGCGGATATCCGGATCTATTACATGGACATTCGGGCGTTCGGTAAAGGCTACGAGCAATTTTACCAGAATGCCATCGCCATGGGGATCGAATTTGAAAAGGCGAAAGTGGCTTCGGTGGCTGCCGGAGCCAACGGCGGTGTATCGGTCCGGTACGAGTCCCAGGGGGGCGACGGGGTCGCCGCCGCGGACCACGACCTGGTGGTGCTCTCCCTGGGGATGGTCCCGGATTGGTCCCCCTCGGGGATCTGCCCGGTGGCGACCGGATCCGATCGGTTCATCCATACGGTAAATCCCAGATTTGCACCGACCCTTACCCCGATGGAGGGGGTTTTTGTGGCCGGCGCTGCGGCAGGGCCCAAGGATATCGTGGATACCATCGCAGAGGCGGGGGCGGCCGCCATGGAAGCGGTCAAATACCTGTCGGCCCGGGGTCCCGCTATCAAAAAAGCCGCCGCATAAACAGACCCGTCTACCCAAAAGACGCCAGGGGAGTATCGCATGTCCGAAGGAAATAAACAGCCAACAGCCCCCCATCGAAAGGTGGGGGTCTATATCTGCCATTGCGGCGGGAACATTTCCGATCACGTGGATGTCGGGGCGGTTGCCGAAAACGCGAAAAAGATTCCCGGGGTGGTCGTGAGCCGGACCAACATGTTCATGTGTTCGGATCCCGGCCAGGAAATGATCATGGCGGATCTGAAAAACGGAACGGTGGACCGCGTGGTGGTGGCGTCCTGTTCCCCCAGTCTTCATGAAGCCACGTTTCGCAGCGCGGTTTCAAGGGCCGGCGCCAATCCCTACATTTACGAACACGCCAATATCCGGGAACAGGTCAGCTGGGTCCATCACGGGCAACCCGCCACGGCCAAGGCGTCCCGTCTGGTTTCCGCCGCGGTGGCCAAGGCCGATCTGCTGGAACCGCTAGAACCGATCCGCATGGAGGCCAGGCGGCATGCAACGGTCATCGGCGGGGGGGTGGCCGGGCTGCGCGCGGCCAAAGATCTGGCCGACACCGGTATTCCGGTAACCCTGGTGGAAAGATCCCCCTTTCTCGGGGGACAGGTCGCGGGGTTGGACCGGCTCGCCCCCACCCAGGAGAGCGCACCCGATCTGATTTCAGCCCTTGCCGGGGAAGTTTTGCAGCATCCTGCGATCACCGTTTACACCTGCGCCCAGGTCACCCAGGCCCAAGGATATGTCGGCAACTTCACCCTCGCAATACGCAGGGGGGCTCCGGATCCGGAGGCGTATCCGGACGGGTTCCCCCAACCCCGGGACGCCGGTGCGGCAAGGTTCATCCCGTTTATGGGGACCCTTGCCGGAGCCTGTCCCCAGGCCGAGGAGACCGTTTCCATCCAAACCGGGGTGATCATCCTGGCCACCGGGTTTAAGTCGTATGCCCCCCCCAGGGGCGAGTATGGATTCGGGCAATACCGGGAGGTGGTCACCCTGCCGGAGTTTATCCGGATGCGGTCTGAAAACGATCCGCCCGGGGATATGCTGGAAATCCACGGCAGAAAGATCCGGAGCATCGGCATGATTCACTGCGTCGGCAGCCGGCAGATTCCCGGAATCCACCCGGAGGATGCATCGGGGCATTTGAATGAGTATTGCAGCCGGACCTGCTGCTCGGCGCTGCTCAACGCCGCCAACGCGATTCGTGAAAGGTTTCCGAAAACCCGCATCTATGATTTCTACCGGGATATCCGCACCTACGGCCGGGGCCAGGAAGAGCTCTACGAGCAGGCGGCCGGGAACAAAGTGGTTTTCCTCCGGTTCGAAGCCGATCAGGCGCCGGTGGTCGAGCCCCATGACGGGGATTATTCCCTGCAGATCCGGGTCACAGACACGCTCACCTTCGGCGAAGCGGTGGAAGTGCCGGTGGATCTCGTGGTGCTGGCCACCGGCATGGAACCCCGCCCGGTCACCGACCTTGGCCGCATGCTGAAACTTCCGGTGGGTCCCGATCGCTTTCTGCTCGAGGTTCATCCCAAGCTGCGACCGGTTGAAGTATCGGTCGCAGGCATCTTTCTGGCGGGAACGTGCCAGGCCCCCATGGATGTGGCCGAAGCCTGCAATGCGGCCGCGTCCGCCGCGGTCAAGGCGGCGGGGTTGCTCCGCCGCGGGTATGTGGAACTGGATCCGTTCGTGGCGGAAGTGGATCTGGATAAGTGCACCGGCACCGGCGCCTGTGTGGCGGCGTGTCTGTGTGAAGGCGCCCTGGAGATGGCCGATACGGAAGTAGATGGGCAGCGGGTGCAACGCGCCCGGGTCAACCCGGCGCGCTGCTCGGGCTGCGGCGCCTGTGTGGCCGTATGCCCGGAAAATGCCGTCAATGTCAAGGGGTTCACCCTCGGGCAATACGAGGCCATGGTGGACAGGATCGTTTCAGATGAGGTGGTGGCATGAACCAGCAGATACCGACAGTCAAATCCGATCCGGTGAAAAAGGAACGGTTCAACGCCCTCCGGAAGGAGCGGAAGCCGCAGATCGCCGCGATCACCGGGCGGGTGAGAACCCATAACAAGGCGATGGATGCGATTCAAGCCCAGATTCAAACCGAGGGGAAAACCGTTCCCCAGATTGCCGAGGCCACGGGGATTCCATCGCAAGAAGTGCTCTGGTACGTGGCGACCCTGAAGAAGTACGGAAAGATCATCGAAGCCGAAAAAGCGGAGAGCTACTATCGCTACCGATCCGCGGAAGGTAAAGACGATGCGCGTCAGTCCTGAATTCAGCGAGGAATTTACCCTATACGGGGGCGATACCGCCCTGGCATGTTTCAACTGCGGGACCTGCGCCGCCATATGCCCGCTCATCTATGAACATTTTCCACGCAGAATGATCCGCTATCTTCAACTGGGCGCAAAGGACCGCATCCTTGAAAACCCGGAGGAACTGTGGCGGTGCCTGCACTGCGGGCTCTGTACGCGGACCTGCCCGAGGGAGGCCGATCCGGGGGAGATCATCCTGGGGCTTAAACGGTACGTCGTTGCAAATTGGAGGAAGCGCTGAAATGTACAACCCGCGAGATATCATCGATCTGGTTGCCGGCAATGTGGCCAAGACAAAAAGCCCCTTCGGCATCCCCAAGTTCCTGATGAACCGGTGGTGGCGCGACGAGAGCCTTGCCCGCAAGGGGGAAACCCTGCTGTTTACCGGGCTGATGTACCAATTCGTGCCGTACATCGAAAGGGCCACCGCATACCTTTCCCGCTTCGAGGGCAGCATTCTGGCCGAATATGTTTGGCTGGGTAGGTTTGCACCCAAGCGGCTGTCCGGGATCGGGCTGAGCGTGATGACCCCCGGATCCGAAAAAAAACGCTTCAACGGGGTATTGAAAAACATCGCAAAAATTTTGCGAAAGTCCGGGGTCGATTTCTTCTATGACCCGGCGCTGGATGAATACAGCGGCATTCTCCTCTATGACCTGGGGGATCAGGAAACCTTTGCCCGGCACGCGCGGTTTGTCGCCGACAAACTGAAAAAGGCCGGGGTCAAAAAGCTGATCACCGTGGATCCGCACACCACCTATGCCCTCAAGATCTTGTATCCAAAGGTTACGGGGGTTGAATTCGAAGTCAAAACCTATTTCGAACTCGTCCATCTCGCCCCGCAAAACGGCGGCTGCCGGGTCACCCTCCACGATCCGTGTTTTTACGGCAGGTACCTCAAGCTTTCCGATGTCCCGGCAAAGGTGCTTGCGTCGCTCGGGATCTCGTCAGTGCCGGTACCCGGCTCCGGAGAATTCACCCACTGCTGCGGGGGGCCTGCCGAATCCATCTCCCCCAAGCTTTCCGGGGAGGTCGCGGATCGAAGGCTTCAGGAATTGCAGTCGACCGGAGAACCGATCATAGCCATGTGTCCGATCTGCCTGGGGAACCTGAAACGATCGGGCGCCGATGTCGAAGATCTATCCACACTGCTCGCCCAGTATGCTGACTAAAATGGAAAGGAAACAACGAAAATGACCGAGAAGACGGAAAAGATACTCTACATTTGCACCTGCGCCATGGAAAATTCGGAAAAGGCGCATATTCCCTTTGTTCTGGCCAATGCCGCGCTCGCCATGGACATCCAGGCCACCGTTGTCCTCCAGGGAAACGGGGTCTACCTCGCAAAGAAGGGCTACCTGGAGATCATGCCCTCGGGGGGCGGGTTTCCGGCCCTCTCCGGGCTGATGACGACCTTTCGGGAACAGGGCGGAAAGGTCAAGGTCTGCGGGCCCTGCATCAAGGAACGGAACATACCGGAGTCCGATCTGATGGAAGGGGCTGAAATCACCGCAGCCGGCGCGCTGAACATCGAGGCCGTGGAGGCGGATGCGGTTTTTGTCTACTAGCGCAAAAACCGCGTATTCCAAGCTGCGAAAACGAGGTATCCCAATGGATCATTCAAGCACCCATTGCCCGCCGAACCGTGTCGGGGATCTGATCGCATTGAAAAAAGCCGGCGCCGCGATCGAATGCCAAGCCTTTTTTGAACTGGTTCCGGTGGATTTTACCCATCGGGACCATGCGTTTCAGGCATACATCTTCCTGTGCCGGTATGCGGGTCAGGTAAACGGTCAGGCATTCACCTTCCGCAAGTGTTATGCCCGGGGTTGCCCCAACAACCTGTGCCCCCATGTGTCCCAGGCGGTCATGATCGCCAATCGTTACCTGCAACGGGACTATCGCCGCCTGCAGGAGGGCGGGCTTGAGATGGAACCCCGTCTGTTCAGCCTCCAGGACATGATGGTGAAATATGACGGGGTTCATCAGGCGTACGGGGCGGTGATGACCCTGCCCGACATCATCAACCTTGCCCGGGAAGGCACCGAGGTGTCCGTTGAGATGAGTCTGGAATATGTGCCCGCGGTGGAACATTTTGCAGGGCATAAAAACGCCCAGGTGTTTCTGATGGTCAACTTTGCCGTTGCCGGCCTGGGGCAATCCAGCCGTATCGAACGCTGCCTGGCCTGCTACCCGGCGGAAGAAGAAAGCGGCAGGAAAGATCAGGCCGTTCACATCGCCAATTCCCGTCTGGAAATTCTTTTCGGGCAGTTTGACGAAGCGGCCGTCCGATATGACAAACAATTTTTCAAATAGCCATGGAATACAGGCGGAGACGGGAAGGAGGAACTTCAAATGAATGAGACACTGGAAGGGTTGGAAAATCGGGTTCAGGCGCTGGAAAGCCGGCTGGACGAGGTATCCCGCAACCTGCCCGAAGACAAGCTGTCCATGGTGGTCTTCAGCGGGGATCTGGACCGTGTGCTTGCGGCTTTTATCATCGGCACCGGGGCTGCGGCCATGTACGAGAAGGTGGTCATGTTTTTTACCTTCTGGGCCACCCCGGCCTTGATCGACGCCGGTCGGCGGGTGGAGAAAGCCGAATTTATGGCGAAGATGTTTGCCCGAATGCTTCCCCGGGGGGCGGATCAGCTCAAGCTTTCCCGGATGAACATGGCCGGCATGGGGACCCGGATGATGAAATCCCTGATGAAGAAAAAAAACGTCATGTCGCTGGCCGACCTGATGCGCAGCGCCGCCGAGTTCGGGGTGGAGATCGTCATCTGTGAAATGTCCATGAACCTGATGGGGATTCAAAGGGAGGAGATCATCGATTTTCCCAACATCACCATTGCCGGCGCCGCCAAGTTTCTGGAAGAAGCCGGCAGCAGCAAAGTCACGCTGTTTATCTGAACCTTTTTCTCCAACTCGGTTGGAGAAAAATATCTGAAGGAAACCCCGCTGCGCGGGCAATGACGTCGATCCTATTACCGCCGTGAAGGACCGGAACCATCAAGCGCCGAGGGGAAAGCTGCCTTATACGGTTGCGCCGCTTTCGCCCGGATCCGCGTCCTGTACCACTCCAGGTTCTTTTCGATGATGGATGTCGCCCCGGACCAGAGCGATCAATGCGGTCACGATCTCCTGCATGTATCGCGCCTGGGCGTTGAGTTGCTTGGATGCGGATGCCGATTCCTCAGACAGGGTTGCATTTTTTTGCGTCACCTGGTCGATTTCTGCGACCGCGCTGTTGACCTGTTCGATTCCCTTGGCCTGTTCCGTCGAGGCCGATGAGATCTGCTGGGTCAATTGAGCCACCGCATGGACCTTTTGGGCGACCTCGGCAAAAGCCGCCGCGGTTTGCTCGACCAGCTGTTTACCATCCCCGACCTTTTGCAGCGTATCCTCAATGAGTCCTGCGGTACTGTGCGCGGCTTCCGCTGCGCGCATGGCCAGGTTTCTCACCTCATCGGCCACCACGGCGAATCCGGCACCGGCTTCACCGGCGCGGGCCGCCTCGACTGCGGCATTCAGGGCGAGCAGGTTGGTCTGGAAGGCGATTTCATCGATGGTCTTTATGATTTTGGATGTTTCCTGGCTGGCACCGGAGATATCCACCATCGAAACGGTAAGATGTTCCATGAAAGCATTGGCATTGTCCACAATCTTTTCGGTATCCGCCATCAGGCGAACCGCTTCCCCGGTATTTTCCGCGTTCCGGCGCGTCATCGAAGAGATTTCTTCCAGCGTTGCGGATGTTTCCTGAAGCGAAGCCGCCTGCTCGGTGGACCCGGCCGCCTGGGTGTGACTGGAAGCGGATATTTGATCGGAGGCTGCCGCCACCTGGTTGGCGGTAGCGGTCAGTCGTTCAATCACCCCGGTCAGCAGGCGAACGATGCGAAACGAGACAAACAATGAAACGATCAACGTAATGGCCGCGATTGAAAAGCCGAATACGATAAACAGCCGTTTCACCCGGTGGATGGGGCTCAAGATATCTTCCCTGTCGGCCGAGGATATCACAATCCACCCCATGGCAGGATATTCCTGAAAAGAAGCGAACCTGATCTTACCGTCCGATCGGTACTCGATGACCCCGGTTTTTGTATTGAGTATCTCCTTGCCGAAGGCGAGATCGGCCAGGTTTTCCTGAAAGCATTTGCTTTTGTCGGGATGGGAAACCACCATGCCGTCCTGATCGATCACGTAGAAAAAGCCCGCCTTTCCGATCTTGGTTCCATCGATGGATCGGGTCAGGTAGTCCCCTTCGATATCGACGGCAATGACCGCGGCGGATTTGCCGTCGTTTCCCGGAATGGTTTTCGCCATGACCACAACCGGTTTTCCGGTATCGGCCGAGGGGAACATTTTGCTGAAATGGATTCCCTTGGCCGCCCGCGCCTCGGCAAACCACCGGGTATCGGACGCGCCGGCGGAGCCTTTTGCCGAACCCGCGGTATTCATCAGCTCGTTTCCCTTGATGTCAAAAAGCCGGGCCCGTTTCAGATAGGGGTACTGCTGTTGATACGCGGCAAACGCCTTGATCGAATTTTCACGGGTGCCGATATCGATCTCCATTCCCACCAGAATGAAATCGATGGCGGACCCAAAGGTCTGGACCAGATATTCCAGCTGCATCCGGTTGGTGGTCTCAACCGATTCCAAATTCTCGATCGCTTTTGCCGCAAGGTTGCGCATCAGAGCGGTTGTCTGGGTGACCAGCGCGTGGGAGGATTGACGAAAGACCAGGTACCCCAGAAGAATCATCGGCAGGATCGAAACCGTCAAAAACGTGGCGACCAGCCGTGTCCGAAAACCGGCTTTCAGATAAGGAATCTTCATGATACACCCTTCCATCCCCATCGGTTTAAGGCTTCAAATCGGCTATTTGCTGCGGGTTGGGCTGTTAAAGAAACGCCCGCAACCTGTCCCCGCAACCCCCGAGTTTTCCCCATAATAGAGCAAATTGCATGCCATTATGATCGGACGGGAAAGCCGGGAACTAAAGTCTTTCCGAATGATATGTCATCCCGGCAAGGGAGATTTGAAAAAACAGGGAGGAGAATGATTTCCCCCTTTTTTAAAGGGGGTCAGGGGGATTTCTTAAAGAAATTCCTTTCAAATTCAGTTTGCACGACAGGTTACCGGATTTCTGACCCAGAGCATCTAAGCCCCGAAGACCAGGCGGTATTCTGCCGCCAGTGCCGCGATGCGGTCCAGTTGGGCTTTGATTTTTACCAGTGAAAAGATCAACGCGGTATACCCGGTCAGCCCGCTTTGAACAACCGTCATCAGGATGGACAAGAAAAGGCCGAGCACCCGGCAGGCAAAGGCGAAAATGCGCGTTTGCCTGCGGACCCCGCTGCAAAAGGCCTGTACCACCTGGATATCGGCCGACCCATGGATGACCGTCCGGTAGTCAAAATCCCTGTCGTGGACCATCAGGACATGCCTCGGATCGGAGCCCTGCATGACCGGCTGGGTGATCATCGCGACCATGCCCGCCAGGCTTTTAAAGATGTTCGCCACCACGCTGTACGCCCCAAGGGCGTAACCATAGATCAGACGGGACAGGTTGCGTCCGATGATGATGACCTTTTTGACCGCGGATTGCACCAAATTCTTCAGCCAGCCCCAAACCCGCCGGATGCCGTCCCATATCCGGTTGCCCAGGTTGCGTACATGGTCCCAGACCGTTGGGATCTGTTCCGGATATTTCCGAAGGAAGTCCTGGATCATCGCCGCCTTTTCCGTTTCGGACATGACCGCATCGGTCTGGATCTCCATGGCGATCCGATGGAAAAATTCGGGAAACGTCTCCATGAAATCCACCGTAAGCACCCGGATTCGGTTCCGGTCGACCTCATGGTCTTCCCAGAACTTGAGCAGGGCCTTGTAGAATCGCATGTTTTTTTTCAACCGCCAGTATTGCGTCAGGCTGGAGGATATCATCCAGACATCAAAGCCTGTCGTCTCATCGCCTGCCGGACGGGTTGCCGGGTCGAATCCGCTGGGAAGCACACTGTACCCCGCAAGCCACAGCTCGACCTTGGCGGCGTTCAGGATAAACCCGTGGATCTCTAGAAGCTCCTGATCGGTGGACGGGATTCTTGCATGCGCCAGCCGCCGGGCGAGCCCGTCCTGGTCAAACAGCCGTGCCGCCCAGTCGAGGGAAAGCGGGGAGCGGGGCTGAACCGAGCCCAGCTCCAACAGTTCCCATGCCCGAACAAACGCGTTCATGCCCCCGCTCGGATCGGGGGGCGGTCCGGCAGGCGCTTTTCCCGTCAACCCCAGCGCGAACAGACGCAACGCCATGGCACGCTTGAGGGGCGCTTTGGGCAGTCCCGCCTCAAACCAGCGCAACAGGTTGCTCGGCGCCTCGAAGCTGACCAATTCCTGGAGGGCCGTCCAGGTCTGCTCACCCACCCAGCCGTCCACATCGAGATCGGCCTCGATTTGAAACAACCGGACCGCGCTGCGGAACTCATCGTCCAGATACGGGCGCCCGGAATCCCCGGGCAGATACCCGAGGTTGGCCAAACGGTTGCGGATGGTCTTGATGCGCGAGACATCCTTTGATTTTTCGGGTTCTTCAAGCGGCAGGGGGACAAACAGCCCCTTTTCTTCGACCTCGGCAAAATCCACGTTCAGCGCGCCGATCCGGTCCAGGACCCCGTCCACCGAGCCCGGTACGATCCCCGCCTGATCAACCAGCGCGCTGAAACGGGGCAATCCCCGGGTGAAATCAAGACCCATTACGGCTTGACCTTGCTGATTGCCAGCCCGGTCATGTCGGCGAAAAGCGCCAGCAGCCCGGCGCGCACCTCTTGCCCGGCCTTGACCGCTGCCTCGTGCGCCTGGCGGACATGGTCCGGCAGGGCCTGGGGGGGCACCAGCACGAAGCCGTCTCCATCGAAATTGATTTTGGTCACCGCGACCAATTTCAGGTTGCCCCCGGCCTTGACCTTGGCGAGTATCTCTTCGAATTTCGTCGAACCGACCTGATCGGTCACCGCGACATCAAGATTGCCGGTGTAGGTTTGCACTTCCAAAGAAGTGAGATCGCAAATCGTATCTTTCAGTGTCTTCAGCGCTTCCTCCAATTTTTTCGGCTCGGCCATGGTATGCTCCTCAAGTGAAAGGTTAACGGAAACGGACCCATACGTCCGGTGGTATATATATTTAACGTCACCCGATTTGCGAAAGGCCGGACTCGGTTCTTCTCATTCCCAGTAGATGCACTGCATGGGGCACTCGGCCATCGCCGCTTCGATGCTCTCTTCGGGACCCCCCTCCGGCTTGATCACCCGCGCCTTTTCAATCTCCTCGTCCAGTTCAAAGACCTCCGGGCAGAGGTCATGACAGCTTCCGCAGCCGATACATTCTTCCTGGTCGATTTTCACGCTTCGGCTCATTTTTTCGGCCTTCTCCTGGGTATGAAAAACACCTGGTCAAGGGTGGATGCGCCGGTCCCATCAGACCGTGCCGATCGACGCTACCAGATCGTCGAGCCGCCGTCCACCAGGAGGTTTTCGCCGGTGATAAAATCCGATGCATCGGAGGCCAGAAAAACGGCGGCCCCCACATGATCGGTGGGCACCCCCATTCTTGCCAGCGGCATGGAATCGATCCGCGCCTTGAGGTCTTCGGGGTGTTCCTGGAAGTATTTCTTGTTGATGTCGGTCAGCGTGGGACCGGGGCCCAGCGCATTCACATTGATCCCGTATGCCGCCCATTCCATGGCCAGCACACGGGTCAGGTGGGCCACTCCGGCTTTTGAAACGGCATAGACGGAACGGCCCGGCATCGCTACGCGGGATACATTAGAAGAGATGTTGATGATTTTGCCTTTTTTCCGTTTGATCATATCCCCGGCGGCCGCCTGGCAGCAAAAGAACATCCCCTTCAGGTTGATATCGAAAATGTAATCCCACTCCGGCTCGGTGATTTCCTCGGCAGGTTTCCGGACGATCACCCCGGCATTGTTGACCAGGATATCGATCTTTTTGAATCGGTTGAGGGTTTCAGACACCAGGTGTGCGATGGATCCGGTATCGCCCACATCCACGGAAACCGCCGAGGCGTTCAACCCCTCATTTTGGAGAGCCTGGGCAGCCTGTTGCCCTTGGCCCGCCCTGCGGTTTGCGATGACAACCTGGGCTCCCGCCTCGGCGAGGCCTTTGGCAATGGCAAACCCGATACCCTGGTTGCCCCCGGTGACGATGGCCACTCGATCCTTGAGACTGAACATGTCCATGGGTTTTCCTCGCTCCTCGGATGGCCTCAACGGATCAGAAGCAATTGGTCATCCTGCTGAATGCCGATGTGATGCTTCACCGCGGTTTTGATCTGGGGCAGTCCCCAGGCATCCCCGGTCAAATGATTGACCCCGGCGTAATTCTGCAGAAGCCTGACCCCCTGGACATCGGCCGCGACCGCATCACCGGAGGCCAGCACGACACCGGGGTGCACCGAAAGCCCGATGGCCGGTCCCCCGCTGACAAACGACACCCGCCCGTCCATGATGATCAGATCGGGCTGGATCGGAATCCCCATCTCCACGGCGCGCTGGGAGACAAACATGTTGTTGTCGGCGTGCAGTTTGAATCGATCGTACAGGTGGGTCAACCCCACCACCAGCTTCAGGCTCATCGAAAAGCCCGCCAGGTAATGGGTCTTCATGGTGGGCAGGTAGATGATCTTGTCGAATTCCTCCAGCAGTTTGGGATAGGCGATTTCGTCCAAAAAATCGCCGCCGATGGCGACATCCGCAAATTCACTCCGGTCCATATCCAGCAGGGGCACCTTGAGCTCGGCCAGCCGGGCGGACACCCCGATGCTGTCGAACACCTTTTGGGTGGGAACCCACGGCCGGCCGCATCCTTCTCCCACAACCAGATTCATGAACCCGTGGGCTCTGAGCGACTCGATGACGGCCGAAAGAAAATCCAGCGCGGTGGAACCCGGGGGCGGGTCGTCGCTGTTGAAGTTGGGTTTGATGAAGATCCGGTCCTGGGCGCCCAGGGCTTTGTCGAAACCCCCGATCCGGTCCACGGCCTTTTCGATGTCGGCCCGGATGTCCGACCCGGCAAGGACAAAGGATACCAGCGCTTTGCCGTCTTTCACATAGGGATTCGGTCTTCGGTGGCAAAGGTTCATCTTCCCCACCACCTGTTTGCTCGATAGCAGCGGGTAGTCTTTGGGGCGGATCTCTGCCAGATGGGCCTGGTAGGGTTCTCTGTAAAAATTCAATTCGTGGGGTTTGAAGGTGAGCATGGAATCCTCCCTGAAATGGATCTGTATGGTGTATGGCCTGGCTGAGTTTATATCACACATTCGGCGACATGGGAAGCGTCATCCTATTTGGCTCTTCTCCCAAATAGTTGGGAGAAAGGGTTCCAGGATTCGAGGATTCAAGGGGTCAAGTGTTTGTTTTCTAATGATTTTATCAAAGCCTTCAGCATCTACAGGAGCGACTGCTCATTGATGGCATGAAACAGGTGTATCTGGCGCATATCCGGTTTGAAGTGAAACGTGTCCCGGGGCTTGGCGCCGCTCCGGCGTCCGATGGCCGCAATGAGCGGGACGCCCCCGGCATCGATGGCCACATAGGTTTCGCTGCCGATGGGCTCGACCACTTCCACCACCGAGGGTATGGTCCTTCCGGGTTCGTGGGACGGGGTCTGGTGGAGATCTTCGGGTCGAACCCCGACGATCACCCTCTGTTCGCGGTAGTCCTTCAACGCCGAGGATACTTCCTGGGGCAGGTCCAGCGCAAAGGATTCGGTTTGCAGAAAATGCGAGTCCCCGGATCGGCCCACACCGGCCTCGAAAAAATTCATGGCGGGGCTTCCGATGAATCCCGCGACAAACCGGTTTGCAGGCCGGTTGTACAATTCCAGGGGGGAGCCGATCTGCTGGATGAACCCGTCTTTCATGACCACCAGGCGGTCGCCCATGGTCATCGCCTCGATCTGATCGTGGGTGACGTATACGGCGGTGGTGGCCAGGCGTTCATGGAGTTTTTTCAACTCGACCCGCATCTGCACCCTGAGCTTGGCATCCAGGTTGGACAGCGGCTCGTCAAACAAAAAGACTTCGGGTTTACGGACGATGGCTCTGCCCACCGCCACCCGCTGGCGCTGCCCCCCGGAAAGCTGCTTGGGTTTCCGGTTGAGCAGATGCCCGATGCCGAGGATGTCGGCGGCCTCCGTTACGCGCTGTTTAATCTCTTGTCTGGGGCGTTTGCGCATCTCAAGGGAAAAGGCCATGTTGTCAAACACGGACATGTGCGGATAGAGCGCGTAGTTCTGGAACACCATCGCGATGTCGCGATCCTTCGGGGCGACATCGTTGACTACCCGCTCCCCTATGAACAAGGTGCCGCTCGATACACTCTCCAGTCCGGCGATCATCCGCAGCAAGGTGCTCTTACCACAGCCCGAAGGACCGACCAGCACCAGGAGTTCACCATCGGCGGCTTCGAAGCTCGCCCGGCAGATGGCGGCCTGCCCGTTGTCATAGACTTTTCCTACATTTTCCAGACGAACCCTCGCCATGCCTCTCTCCAGGACCGATCCAGTGAAGATCAACATCCTGCTTCGCGTGCGTGGGCGAAGCCATGAAAATCATCATGAAAGCTATTCACCTCAGGCCGATCATGCAAATAAAGCGTGGATCGATCCCCAGCCAACTGTGCATACAGTGAATACATACAGGTATTACAAATACTT
>ENA-OSEO01002732-OSEO01002732.1-sediment-metagenome-genome-assembly--contig:-NODE-2732-length-23487-cov-5.791414_pt1 | contig 23487 bp, 19 predicted proteins | sample MGYA00237883_ERZ534232 | MGnify/ENA metagenome assembly ERZ534232
AAACGCCGGTCAACGCGGAAATTCTCTTTGGAAAAGCGGAAGATCTCCGGAGAAAAGGTGAGAGCTGCAGGACGGTTTTCCTTCATCTGATAACGGGCGCTGATATGGGGAGCGTAGAGATACTCCTCTGTAACAGCCATGGAAAGGACGGTGAAATCGCCTGCGGGACGGGGCCCGGGATAGACACGGATAGGCTTGAACTCTTTTTCGAGGGGATAGGTCAAGCGGCCCAGGGGGTTCAGATCTTTATCAAAGCGTAGAATAGTATAAGGCTTACCCGCAAGTCCCATGTAGATCTCCCCGTTAAAGGGGTCATATTTCACCGGCCCTCCGGTAAAAGTTCCTCCGATTTTCGTTTCAGTAGGGCCTTCGCGTCTGATGAAAGCCGTTTGTCTGCCGCTTGCTTTATCGATCTTCCCCAGAAAAACGGAATCCATGGTCGTGGTATAGATGAAGGACTCGGTGAGGGCAAAATAGAGGATGATCCCCGATTCCGGCCCGAAGTCCATACAATCCTGATATCGTCCCTCAAAATCAAAACGGGAGATCCGTTTGAGGTGAAGATCACAAAAATAGATGCCGCTCTGATCTATAGCCAGGCCCATGCTGTGCAGAGCTTCTCCGGGGCCCTTCCCCAGGGGAATAGCGAATTCAGAAAGAAGAGTTCCCTCCAGGCCCATACGGCGCACAAGAAAGCTCTCAGGGGTTTCCCGGACATAATAGATCGTGTTGTTATAAACGGTGACGCAGTTGGGAGAATTGCTGTTAGTGAGCCCTTCGAGCTCCCAGATGTGGAGGGGTTTTAACGTCACGTGTTCGGCCGGAGGCCTCCGGATGCATGATGACACGAGGAAAACAGTGAGAAGGATGGGGATGACAAGGGAAAGGACATGTTTCATATAGGCTCCTTTTGTTTTATATCAGACAACGAAAGAACGCGAAGAGTTTCCTGTTAAAAAAAGCAACATTTATCAAGACAGGGGTTTCTCATATGGTAAAATGAACCCGGTTGGCTGTTAAAACTTCCCGCGAGGAGGAAAAGCGTGGATTATTCTGATATGATCGAAAAAAGCCTGCTCTTTATCGAGGAAAACCTTTCCCTCACCCTTTCCTATAAAGACGTGGCCAGGGAAGCGGGCTGTTCTCCTTATCATTTTCATCGGATCTTCCACGGATTGACAGGCATGACAGCTGATATGTATATTCGGGGAAGGCGGCTCACAACGGCAGCCGAAAAGATCGTCGGGACCAGTGAGAGCATCCTGAGTATCGCCCTCGATGTGGGGTATGATTCCCATGAAGCCTTTACACGGGCCTTTAAAAAACAGTTTGAATCTTCTCCAAGCATGGTCAGAAAAAGAGGAGTGGTTCCTCTTTCCGGCCGGGTCGCAAGAATGGAAACCGGGCCGGGAATACCGGAAAAAGGAGGTCAAAAAATGATGGAGCCGAAAATCGTCTATATGGAGCCTTTTAAAGTGGTGGGTATCGAAAAAGAGACGACATTGAAGAACAATACCATTCCGCAGATGTGGGCTGATTTTAACCCCCGGGCCCGTGAAGTCAGTCATCAGAAAACACCCTCTGTCTGTTACGGGATCTGCGAATATAAAGACCTGGACGAATTTACCGATGAGACGCCTTTCAATGTCCTGGTGAGTGTCGAAGTGACTGAGTTTGATCATATTCCCCATGGAATGGTCAGCAGGGAGATGCCTGCTCAGAAATATGCTGTCTTTACTCACAAAGGCCCTGTGGCCACTCTTGGAGAGACATATGATGAGATCTACAAGAGATGGTTTCCCCGTAGTGATTTCGTCTTTGCTGAAAAAGATGATTTTGAGCGTTACGATCATCGCTTCAGACATGATGATCCCGAACACTCTGAGCTTGATATCTATATTCCCGTTGAATAACTCCCTTTTGACAGCCCGCTGTTTTAAACGGCGGGCTGAAATAGCTGAGATGGAATTTTAAACAGAAGAATATTTTTCCCTTTACAAGAAGGCCATTATCCGTATAATCTTCTTCGCAGGGGGCTATAGCTCAGCTGGGAGAGCGCTTGACTGGCAGTCAAGAGGTCACGAGTTCGAGTCTCGTTAGCTCCATCGGTTTTGGCAAAACCGTACCGGAACCCATCTTTCCTTTCTTTCCATGGGATAAGAATCCCAAAGAAAAAAAAAAGCGCTTCATAAAGAAGCGCTTTTTTTTGTCCTTATTCAATGAAAGGTCACAGGATGTATTTCAATGAAAATTCTTCCCCTGCGATCCTCTTGAAAAGTTCGGGGTAGGGATAGAGTCCCGACGGCGAGATGACCTCATCATAGAGGAAGCGGGCGAACTCTTCAGGTTTCTCTTCGATTTTTTCAGCACCGCTTCTCTTTTTGAAAGCCTTTTCCAGCATGGCGCATGTGACATCTCCCATAAAATAGTTGTGCAGGTAGATGGGATGAGTGGTGTGGTGGATACGATAGGCCCACACAGGCTCGTCTCCGTAGGGTTCCACAGCACTCAGGTTTTGATCAAGGTTCCATTTAAGCGCATGGATATCCTCAGCCTTTTCAATGGGTGTGGTGTAAAGCCGCTGGTCGAAGAGGATCCCCGCCACAGGCTGGAGGATGTGAGCATCCTGCCACTCTTTTAAAGCAGCGAACTGTTCTTTGACCTCTTTGATGTTATCGCTGAAAAACTGGCTGTAAAAGAGAGGTTTAGTCAGAAAGCCTCCGAAGAGGTTGGCGATTCCCTCTGAAATGATCCCGGAGATCCCCATATTGAGGACGACCTTTTCCGGATCGTTGAGGTAAGAATGCAGGGCATGTCCCGTTTCATGAAGCAGGACGCGGAATTCGTGGAAACGGTCTTTGATATTAGCCAGGATCCTGGAGTCTTTAGCGGTTTCTATGGGAAAGTTGTAGCCCCATTCGGATTTATTCCGGCGGGAGAAGAGGTCATAGGTGATGTTGTAGTCATCCAGATTGTATCCGAAATGGGCGAAAAAGGTTCGGGTATAGTCGTAGAAGTTTGTCATGTTGACCTGAGTGTTCAATGCAGGGGCCAGCTGCCCTGTGATGTAGGCTTCGTCCCAGGGAGCCACTGCGGCTCCGTTGAGGTACTTTTTCGCATATTTTTCCCGTACCCTGTTCATCTCGGGGAGTTTCTTTTCAACAGACTCTTCCCAACCTTTGAAGATCGCTGTGTTGAGGTCCTGTTTTTCCAGGGACATGGAGACGTAGTCTTCAGCGCCGTAGGCTCTGGCATATTCTTTACGCAGTTTAACGAGGTCGATGAATCCTCCCTCAAGCATGGGACGGTTGACCTGAGCGCGGGCCAGAAACGCTTTTTTGCGCAACTCTCTGTCAGGGCTTTCCGAAAGGATCTGCTGGATCTCCAGTGAAGTCACTTCTTTTCCGTCAATATGGCTGCGGTGGGTGTTCAGGATCCCTGACAGCTTGTTGGTGAGCACCTGGATCTCTTTTGTGATGCGGGTGATGTCGTCAGAGAGGTGAAAACGCTCAAAGGAATCAAAGAGAAGGTCAGCCATACGTTTCTCTTCGGGATCTGTTGCTTTGTCCCGTATGGAACATACCGTCTCAAAACGTTTTTTATCTTTTAAGTAATCGGTGATCTTGTCGTAAGATTCCTGAATACCGAAATCATAACCGGTGGTGTAGTAGGCCCAGCCCAGCCGGCCTGATTTCACAGAGAGCTCTTTAAGCTCTTTTCCTATTTCCAAAAGTCTTTTGCTCTGATCCGACATAACGCCTCCTTGTTTCTCCAAGTATAGGAAAGAATAAGGGTTTGTCAAGTTAATTTCGGATAGCGAAACGAATTGGTATGGAAAATAGACAGTGTCTTGACCGGAGTGTCGTTCGCTTGTACGATAAAAGGAAAATAAGGAGGCTCAGGACAATGGGGAGACTTTTCTGCTGCTTACTCTTCTTGATTTTTTTCACGGTAGCGTGCCGAACGCAAGGAAAACCTGTTCAAGTCCAGTCAAACCTGTTCAGTGAAGGGAATCACTGCGAAGGGTTAGCCATAACAGAAACGGGAAATCTGTTCGGACTTCACTCCTCTAATACGGTCTTTATGGTAGAGGATGATGGACGTCGGATTTATTTTAATCAGTCAATCGGGGCAAAACCGTACGAGATCAGCTCTATTGCCGAAATCGCTTCAGGAGAAAATCAGATTTGTCTCTATGACAAAGGGAACAGCCGGTTCTCTCTTTATTCGTATGATTATGGGTATCTGGAATCTATACCGGTTGATGAGAAGGTCGCGGATCTCAAACTTTTCAATGGGATTGTCTACTATTTATGTGAAGACGAATGCAAAGCAGACAGGCCTCTGATCAGAACAGCTGGAAAGCAGACGGAGGAGTTCATTTTTCTTGAAAAGAATAAAGAGGCATTGCCCGTCATTTTTGATATCAGTGAAAACTATGTTCTTTTAGCCTATAAGACGCCTTCAGCGTCTCTCAAGATCTATGAGAAGAGAGACAACGGGACGGTTCACAGAATTCCTTTGCCCGGGAGGGTCATGAAATGGCTTAGGAACAGCAGTGGAGACAAGATCGAAGTCTTATCCGATTTTGCACTTGATGAAGAGGGAAAGCTGATCATAGCCGCTTTCCTTAGCGGAGAAAAGCCGGCTCTTCAAAAACAGGAATTGAATCCTTTTATCAGTTTTATGAATCTGAAGGGGCAGGAACTGGCGATGGTTTCTTTTCCTCCGGGTGAACACCAGGAGAGAGTGGAATTAAAAATTGCTGTGAATCGTAAAGAGAGCCTTTTATATGTTACCGATGGGGCGAATATTTATAAGATCGACTATGAGAAAGTGGCATCCCACCACTAAAAAAAGGAGCATCTGCAATTGGTGACGTGGGGTAGTAAGAAAATCTTTTTGGCCATCTCCACCGGGGGGTGAGAAAAATGTCTTTTTTCGGTGAGAAAACAGCCCTCTCCTATGACAGCTGGTTTCAGACGCCTCTGGGGGCTCTGGTGGATGAAGTTGAAAAAAAACTTTTCCTTCGATGTGCCGCGCCGGAAAGGGGTGAAAAGGCCCTCGACCTGGGATGCGGGACCGGACATTTTTCGCTTTTTCTCGTGCAGATGGGCTGTGATGTCACCGGGGTGGATATCTCGGTGCCCATGCTGAAAGTGGCCCGGGAAAAAAGTGATCATTTACATCTTCCTGTTCATTGGATTCACCATGAGGAAAAAGGCCTAAGCGAGGAGGGATCATGGGCGTCACCGTCGATGCGCGGGGGCTGAGCTGCCCCCAACCGGTCCTGATGACCATGGACGAGATGAAGAAGACCCTGTCGGGCGAGATCGTCGTCCTGGTGGACACCGACACATCCAAAGAGAACGTGACCCGGGCCGCGGCCAGCCAGGGCTGGACGGCCAAGGACATTGTCGAGGAAGATGAGGGTTACCGCATCATCCTCGGCAAATAGGCGTGCTCGGCTTTTTGAAAAAGAAGCGGTCCCCGGGCCAACGGCCCGAGGCGGACCGCGGCATCCTGGTCTTCGATCACACCAGCGAAGTCATCCGGGCCGAGACCTTATTAAAGGAAGCGGGCTTCGGCGTCAGCGTCATGGGTCCGCCGCCTGAAATCCGGTCCGGCTGCGACCTGGTCATCCAGTATCCCCTGATCGAGGGGCTGGACGTGCTTCGGGTGTTGGAGGAAGCCGGGCTGAAGCCCTTGGAGGCCGTGCCCATCACCGGGCCGTTGCTCCAACCCGTGAACATCTTTCAGGTCAAGGACTTCGGCCGGTACCTGATGGTCCGCGCGGCCAACATGAAGATCACCGTGGACAAGGAGAACCGGACCGTGGTCAATGTCTCGGGCGGCGGATGCCCGGACGTGCCCTATCTGGCCCGGGAAATGGTCGGGAAAAGGCTGGACCAGGCCCCTCGTCCCCGGGACATCGGCCACACCCTCTGCGGCTACGCGCTCCATCTGGCCTACGAAGAGACCCTCCGCTTATGCTCGCCCTAGTGGGCACCGTGCCCGACGACGACTTTCCCCTGACCTCGGGGACGGTCGCCTTTCATCAGGACCGTTTGACCGTCGGCGGCCTGGAGGTGGACGTGAGCCGCGGCACCCCGGCCCTGGCGGCCGCGGCCTGCCGGGCCGCGGAATGCCTGGGCGGACCGCCGGTCCACGCCTTTCTGATCGGCGACACCGGCCTGGGACGCGGCAGCCGCCGGTTGTACGAGCACCTGACCGCCAACCTGGCCCGATGCGGCCTGGAAACGATTGTCTTCCACTACCTGCAGCCGGACGTGGACTGGCACAACCGGGTCTTTTTTGCCTTGGAGGAGATCCGGCCCCGCCCGATTTCCATCGCGGACGCGGGATTCATGTACGCGGCCAAGATGAGCGGTCAGGCTTCGAGCTACGACCTGTTCACCCCGGACGTGGGCGAACTGGCCTTCCTGGCCGACGAAACCGCGCCCCACCCTTTTTACACCCGGGGCTTCATCCTCCACGAGGAGGACCGGGTCGAAACCCTGATCGCCCGGGCCTACACCCATGACAACGCGGCCCGCATCCTGCTGGTCAAGGGCCGCGTGGACCGGGTCGCCGCCCAGGGCAAGACCATCGAATCCGTGGACCGGCCGGTGGTCGAGGCCATGGAGGCCATCGGCGGCACGGGCGACACCCTGACGGGCATGGTCGGGGCCCTGGTGCATGCGGGCCTGCCCATTCCCCAGGCCGCGGTCCTGGCCGCCCGGGCCAATCGGCTGGCCGGGGAGATGGCCGCCCTGACCCCGGCCTCTCAAATCGACGAGCTGATTCGATGGATCCCCGCGGCCCTCGAAAAACTGCTCCCTTGAGGAACGAACATGGGAAAAGACCCGACATCGAAATCAATGGCCATCACGCCCAACATGACCGTTCTGGACGTCGTGTCCAAGTACCGGCCGACCGAGGCGGTTTTCAAGAAATACGACTCCCAGGCCGGGGTCTGCATCTGCTGCGAGGCGCTTTTCGAGAGGCTGGACGTTATTGCCGCGAAATACGACCTTGATTTGGATGCGCTCTTGGACGATCTGAAAGCGGTTGGCCAAACCTGAGACGAGCGCGCGGTTGGTCTGGCCTTGTTCTCGGGCCGGGCCGGGCCAAGAAACCGGCTGTTTTTTTCAGCCGGTTGTGATATTGTATAGGCCATGTTGTCCCGTACGTCGCGCTCCAATGTCCGTCCCGTCAAGCGCCGCCGGTGGCGTCCCCTTTTTCTTTTTCTTCTTCTCCTCAGCCTCCTCATGGTCCTGACCCTGTTTCTGCCGGCTCGGGAACGCCGAACCGCGGCGCGGACCGGTCCGCCGTCCCCGATGCTTCTGCCCGGCCCTTTTCCGGCCGGACCCTTTCAACAAAAAGCCGACTGGGCCGCGTCGGTGAAGCTGGACGAGGCCACGGTCGAGAAGAACCAGACCCTGGCCCAGAGCCTGGACCGGCTGGGCGTGGACCCGGCCCAAGCCTATGCCCTGATCGGGTCCGCCTCCGAGGTCATGGACATGCGTAAGGTGCGGCCCGGAGCCGAGTTGCGGCTTTACCGGGAGGCCGGCGAGAACCGCGTGGTTCGCTTCGAATGCGACCTGGGCCAGGGGGACTGCGTGCTGGTGCTGGCCACGCCGGCCGGTTTCGCCGCGGCCCGGCAGGCCTTCCCGCCGATCACCAACCTCGAGGTGGCCGAGGGGGTGATCCGGCAGAGTCTGTGGGAAGCGGCGGTCGAGGGCCAGGGGTTGGACCCGGAAGTGGTCCTCAGCTTTTCGGACATTTTTTCCTATGATGTGGACTTCTTCACCGAGGTGCGGCAGGGCGACGCGTTCCAGATTCTGTTCGAAAAGCAGTACCGGCGCGGGGAGTACCTGGGGCCGGGCCGGGTCCTGGCCGCGAGCTATACCAACGAGGGCCGGCGGCTGACGGCCTATTACTACGCCAACGGGCGGGGGGAGGGCGGCTATTACAATGAAAACGGCCAGGCCCTCAAGAAAATGTTCCTGAAAAGCCCCTTGCGCTACCGCCGCATCAGCTCCTATTTCTCGCGATCCCGCTACCATCCCATCCTGAAAATCCGGCGGCCGCACCTGGGGGTGGACTATGCCGCGCCCACGGGCACGCCGGTGGAAACCGTGGGTGACGGCGTGGTGACTTTCGTTGGCTGGAAAGGCGGTTACGGTCGGTTCGTCCAGATCAAGCACGGCCAGGGATACACCACCTCTTACGCCCATCTGTCCCGTTACGCCAAGGGGATCAAGACCGGGCGTCGGGTGAGGCAGGGCGACCTGGTGGGCCATGTGGGCGCCTCGGGCCTGGCCACGGGCCCGCATCTGGACTTTCGGGTCAAGCACAACGGCCACTTTATCGACCCTTTGTCCATCAAGCAGACGCCGGCTCCTCCCATCAAGGCCGGGGAGAAGAAGGCGTTTTTGGCCCGGGTTCAGGAGGTGCGGGCCGTGATGGAACGCCGGCTCGCGGCCCTGCGCTAGGCTGGGCCCGGCCCGGACTTTTTGCTTGACAAAAACGGGTGAATTTCATTACCTTATCCTGAGCGTAACCGCTGGGAGGGACTTCCTTTTTTTTTGCACGCGGCATGTGCTAAATTTCACTATAAGTTCTATCCCTTAGGCCCGGACGGCCCCAAACCCGGCCGAATCCCCTGGGCCGCTTGAGGCAATTGATAGAGTAAATACATAAAATCGGCCAGAAACCCGATAAGGAGGTAGAAACCTTGGCATTCCAAATCACGACAGTTCCGTACACAGGTAAGATCCGAGAGGTGGTTCTCGGGTCGGAAAATACCGTGACGGTGGGTGGGGAAACGTCCTATCCTTTCTTCCTTTTTGAAGGCGACATGCCCAACAAGCCCAAGATCGCCATGGAAGTATGGGACATGGACCCGGGCGACGAATGGCCCGATGCGGCCAAGGAGCCGTTCGCGGGCGTTCTGGGCGATCCCGGCGCCTGGGCCAAGAAGTGCGTGGACTACGGGGCCGACATCGTCATCCTGCAGCTCAAGAGCACGGACCCGAACGCCGCCGACAAGGGCGCCAAAGAGGCGGTCGAGGCGGTCAAGAAAGTGGTCGAGGCCGTGCAGGTGCCCGTGGCCGTTTACGGCGTGGCCAACGAGCAGAAGGATATCGAGACGCTCAGCGCCGTGGCCGAGTCCTTCCAGGGCAAGAACCTGGTCCTGGGGCCGGTCGAGGAAAAGAACCACAAACAGATCGGGGCCCAGGCCCTGGCCTACGGCCACGTCATCGCGGCCAACACGCCCATCGACATCAACCTGGCCAAGCAGCTCAACATCCTGCTGGAAAACCTGGGCGTCAACACCTCCAAGCTGCTCATCGACCCCACCACGGGCGGTCTGGGCTACGGCATGGAGTACTGCTACTCGGTCCTGGAGCGGCTGGGAATGGCCGCGCTGGCCCAGTCCGACGCGAACCTGCAACAGCCTAAAATCAACAACTTGGCCCAGGAAATCTGGAAGACCAAGGAAGCCAAGCAGAGCCTGGACGAAGTCCCGACCATGGGCTACCCGGACGACCGGGCCATCCTCATGGAAACCACGGCCGCCGTGGCGCTCCTTCTGGCCGGATCGGACATCGTGGTGCTGCGGCACCCGGAAACGGCCAAGCTGGTGCGGCAGTACATCGACCTCCTCCACGACGGCGGTGAGGTCCAAGCCGAAGGCCTGAAGCAAGTGCAAACCGTGGCCCTGGACAAGCTGCCCGCGGTCGAAAAGAAAGGTCCGGCTCCGGCGAAGAAGGAAAAGAAAGCCGCGCCCAAGAAGAAGGCGGCGGCTCCCAAGGCCGAACCCAAGGCGGCTCCCAAGGCCGCTCCCAAGGCGGAAAAGCCGGCTGAAGCCCCGAAGGCGGCCGCGCCCAAGGAAGAACCCAAGAAGGCCGAAGCGCCAGCCGAGGTGGACGTCAAGGCCAAGGCCGAAGCCGAAGCCAAGGCCAAGGCGGAAGCCGAGGCCAAAGCCAAGGTCGAGGCGGAAGCCAAGGCCAAGGCGGACGCCGAAGCCAAGGCCAAAGCCGAAGCGGCGGCCAAGGCCAAAGCCGAGGCGGAAGCCAAGGCCAAGACCGAGGCGGAAGCCAAGGCCAAGGTCGAGGCCAGGGAAAAGGAAAGCGCCCTCCGTCTGGCTCGGGCCAAGGAAAAGGAAGAGCAGTTGGCCAAACGGGCGGCCGTAACCAAAACCGCGGGGCCTCGGGAGATGAAAAAGGCCGACGTGGTTGTGGTGAAGGAAATGGTGGTCGCCGAGGGTATTATGGCCCGGTTGCGGAGGGTGCACCGCCGTTTCGACACATGATCTTGTATAGACAAGATCATGTGCATAGGATATACTTCCCAAACCGGAAGAATGTTTCGGAATTTAGCCTCACGAGGAGGAACGTCGCATGACAGCCGAAGAAACCAAAGCCAAGAAGGCGGCGGCCGTAAAACCTGAAGAAGTATCGGTGGACCCCGCCAGCATCAAGATGATCAAGAAGGCTCAGGCCGAGAACATCGAAACCATTTTTGACCGGGCCTTGACCATGAAGCCGTGCAACATCGGCGTTGAGGGCATCTGTTGCAAGAACTGCTCCCAGGGCCCCTGCCGGTTGCCCTTGACCAAGAAAATCCGGGAAGGCGAGGAGCCGGACAACCGCAAGGGTCTGTGCGGCGCCACGCCCGAGACCATTGCCGCGCGTAACTTCGCCCGCATGGTCGCCGCCGGCGCGGCCGCCCACTCCGACCACGGCCGCGGCGTGGCCGAGGTCTTTTTGGCCGCGGCCCGCAAGGAGACCCACGACTACGCCATCGAGGACACCCAGAAACTCCTGGAGATCGCTCCGGACTTCGAAGTGGCCACCACGGTCAAGGAAGGCGACGAGGAAGTCCCCAGGGACATCTATGACATCGCCGTCGAGGTTGGGGAAAAGGCCCTGGCCGAATGGGGTCGTCAGGAAGGCGAAATCTACTACGCCAAGCGCGCCCCCCAGGCCCGTTACGACCTGTGGAAAAAACTGGGCGTCGTGCCCCGCGGCATCGACCGTGAGATCGTCGAGATCATGCACCGCACCCACATGGGCGTGGACCAGGACTACGAGAACATCGTCTCCCAGTGCTCCCGCGCGGCCATAGCCGACGGCTGGGGCGGCTCCATGATCGCCACCGACCTGCAGGACATCATGTTCGGCACCCCCTACCCGGTTCCCGGACAGATCAACCTGGGCGTGCTGGAAAAGGACAAGGTCAACATCATCGTGCACGGTCATGAACCGCTGCTCTCCGAGATGATCGTGACCGCGGCCCAGGACCCGGAAATGCTCGAGTACGCCAAGAGCAAGGGCGCCAAGGGCATCCTCCTGGCCGGCATGTGCTGTACGGCCAACGAGATCCTGATGCGCCACGGCCTGCCCATCGCCGGTAACTACCTCCAGCAGGAGCTGGCCATCATCACCGGCGCCGTGGACGCCATGGTCGTGGACGTTCAGTGCATCATGGAGAACATCGCCAACGTGGCCGACTGCTTCCACACCAAGATCATCACCACCAACCCCAGGGCCAAGATGGCAAGCGGCCACACACTGCACATCGAGTTCGACGAGCATCACGCCTACGAGGACGCCAAGCGCATCGTCCGCGAAGCCATCGACAACTTCCCCAACCGGCGAGACAACGTTCTCATCCCGGCCGAGAAGGAAAACATGGTCGCGGGCTTCTCCTACGAGGCCATCAACTATCACCTGGGCGGCACCTTCCGCGGTTCCTACGCCCCGCTCAACGACAACATCATCAACGGCCGCATCCGCGGCATCGGCGGCGTGGTCGGCTGCAACAACGCCCGCACCTGCCACGATTCGGCTCACCTGACCATCGTCAAGGAATTGCTCAAGAATGACGTCATCGTCCTGACCACGGGCTGTAACGCCATGGCCTGCGGCAAGGCCGGGCTGCTCACCCCGGAATCGGCCGCCGTCTATTGCGGACCGGGTCTGGCCGAGGTCTGCGAGACCGTGGGTATCCCGCCGGTCCTCCACATGGGCTCCTGCGTGGACAACTCCCGCATCCTCATGGCCGCCACCGAAGTGGTCAAGGCCGGCGGATTGGGCAAGGACATCTCGGACCTGCCCGCGGCCGGAAGCGCCCCCGAGTGGATGAGCGAGAAGGCCATCAGCATCGGTCATTACTTCGTGGCCTCGGGCGTGTACACCGTCTTCGGCGTGACCCTGCCCGTGACCGGCGCCCCGCGGTTCCAGAAACACCTCTTCGAGGAACTGGAAGGCCTCTACGGCGGCATGTGGGACCTGGTCGAAGACCCGTACGAGCACGCCCGGAAGATGATTGCTCATATTGACAAGAAACGGAAAGCCCTGGGTATTGACAAGGCCCGCGAACGGGTCCTCATGGACATGGCCGACCGTCAGAAGCTGGAAGCGGTATAACCCGGATTCTTCCAAGAAGGAGGATGGATCAGTGTCGAAATTAGTCGCATTCGCCGCCATCCAGGGCGGATACAATATCGTGCAGAAAGCGGAAGGCAAGTACAAGCAAGCCTTGGAGAAATACGGACCGGATCAAAAACTCGAATTCCCCAACACGGCCTACTACCTGCCCATCATCTATTCCCTGCTCGGCATCCCGGTCAAAACCCTGGGTGACGCGGCCAAACCCCTGTCCGTGGCCCGGGGCCTGCTGCCGCCCCACGTCAAGGGACGTCATCACCTGCCCTATCTCGGGCCATTGCTGGACGCGGGCATGGCCGCCATCTTCGCCGAGGAGATCGTCGAGGCCATCCGGTACGTCGAGGACCCGGACTTCTACCTGGTCAGCGAAGAGGTGGATCTGGACAGCGGTAAAATCTGGCTCGGCGCGGCCGAGGACACGGTCTTCCGGAAGCGCGGCGTCGAGTTCGTGGACGGCACGGCCCCCGGCTTCGCCGCCATTGTCGGCGCGGCCCCCACGCCGGAGATCGCCAAGGAGATCGCCGAGGAGTATCAGCGGCGGAACCTGTACGTCTTCATGTGCGCCAACCAGGGCGGTACGACCTTCTCCGAGCAGCTCGTCGAAGCCGGGGTTCAGATCGGCTGGAACACGCGTCTGGTGCCCTTCGGCCCGGACATTTCGGCCGCGGTCTTCGCCCTGGGCTTCGCCAACCGGGCGGGCATGGCCTTCGGCGGCATCCAGCCCGGTGACTACCGGCGCATGCTGCTCTACAACAAGGACCGCATCTTCGCCTTTGTCAACGCCTTCGGCGAAGTGAACGCGGAATGGGCGGCCAACGCGGCCGGCTGCGTGAACTGGGGCTTCCCCACCATCTCCGACACGGACATTCCCGAAATCCTGCCCACGGGTATCTGCACCTACGAGCACGTGGTGGCCAACGTACCCTACGACGAGATCGTGACCCGGTCGGTCGAGGTGCGCGGACTCAAGACCACGGTCTCGACCGTGGACATCCCCCTGGCCTACGGCCCGGCCTTCGAGGGCGAGCGCATCCGCAAGGACGACCTCTACCTCGAGATCGGCGGCGGCCGCACCGACTGCGTCGAGCTGGTGCGCATGGTTGACATGAACGCGGTCGAGGACGGCAAGATCGAGCTGATCGGCCCGGACATCCCCAAGGAGCCCGGCAAGCGCCTGCCTCTGGCCATCTACGTCGAAGTGGCCGGCCGCAAGTTCCAGGAGGACTTCGAACCCATCATCGAGCGGCAGATTCACCACCTGATCAACTATGCTCAGGGCGTGATGCACGTCGGCCAGCGGGACATCTCCTGGATTCGCGTGGGCACGGCCGCCGTGGACAAGGGCTTCACCCTCAAGGACATCGGCACCATCCTGCACGCCAAGTTCCACCAGGACTTCGGCTCGGTCTTCGACAAGGTCCAGATCAAGCTCTACACCGAACCGGACAAGGTCAAGGAGATTCTGGCCAAGGCCCGCGAGATCTACCATACCCGCGACGCCCGGGTCGAGAACATGACCGACGAAGGCGAGGAAATCTACTACAGCTGCACGCTCTGCCAGAGCTTCGCCCCGAACCACGTCTGCGTGGTCAGCCCGGAGCGGACCGGCCTGTGCGGCGCTTACAACTGGATGGACTGCAAGGCTTCCTTCGAGATCAACCCCACCGGCCCGAACCAGCCCATCGAGAAGGGCGAGGTCATCGACCCGGTGCTCGGCCAGTGGAAGGGGGTCAACGACTTCGTCTATAGGGCCTCCCGTCAGGCCATCGACCACTACAACTTCTACAGCCTGGTCCACGACCCCATGACGACCTGCGGCTGCTGCGAATGCATCGCCGCCATGCTGCCGACCTGCAACGGGGTCATGACCGTGCATCGGGACTACACGGGCGAGACGCCCTGCGGGATGAAGTTCAGCACCCTGGCCGGCACCATCGGCGGCGGTGCGTCCTCGCCGGGCTTTGTCGGCCACAGCAAGTTCAACGTCATCCAGCGCAAGTATATTATCGGGGACGGCGGCCTGCTGCGTATGGTCTGGATGCCCAAGTCGCTCAAGGAAGAGCTTCGGGAAGGCATCGAACGCCGGGGTAAGGAAATGGGCGTGCCCGACCTGATCGACCGCATCGCGGACGAGACCGTGGGCACGACCGAGGAAGAGATCATGTCCTTCCTCCAAGAGAAAGACCACCCGGCCCTGAAGATGGACTCCCTGCTGGGATAAACCCGCCAACTACCGGAACGGCTCCCGGCCCCACGTCGGGAGCCGTTCCGGAACGCTATCGACAAGGAGTACAGAATGGCCCTGACTGGAATTCAGATCTTCAAGCTGTTGCCGAAGACGAACTGCAAGGAATGCGGGGTGCCCACCTGTCTGGCCTTTGCCATGAACCTGGCTTCGGGCAAAGCCGAACTGGACGCCTGCCCCTATGTTTCGGACGAGGCTCGGGAGCAACTGGCCGAGGCATCGGCGCCGCCCATCCGGCCTCTGACCGTGGGCTATGGCGACACCCAGGTCAAGATGGGTGGGGAAACGGTCCTCTTCCGCCATGAAAAGACCTTTTTCAGCCCGACCGGCATCGCCGCCCTGGTCACTGACGATACGGACCCGGCCCAGATCGAGGAAAAATGCCGGCGCTATATGGCCTACCAGTACGAACGGGTGGGACTCAATCTCCGGCCCGAGCTGGTCGCCCTCAAGTGCGTGAGCAATGACGGCGCGAAATTCGCCCAGGCGGCCAAGACGATTTTGGACAAGAGCGACCTGGGTCTGGTGCTCATGAGCGAGGACCCGGCCCTGATGAAGACCGCCCTGGACGCGGTCGCCGACGCCAACCCGCTCATCTACGCCGCCACCGAGGCCAACGCGGACGCCATGGGCAAGCTGGCCCTGGACGTGGACTGCCCCCTGGCCGTCAAGGCCGACGGCATCGGCGCCCTCGAGCCCTTGATCGGGACCTTGACGGGCATGGGGCTCAAGGACTTGGTTCTGGACAGCGGCACCCGCAACGTCAAGCAATCCTTCGAGGATTCGGTCGCCCTTCGCCGCTCCGCCCTCCTGGCCCAAAACCGCGGCCTGGGCTTCCCGACCATCACCTTCCCCTGCGAAATGACCGACAACCTGGCCATGCAGACCGCCATCTCGGCCGGCCTGATCGCCAAGTATGCCGGCATCGTGGTCCTGTCTGACTTCGAAGGCTCGGTCGTCTTCCCGCTTCTGCTCGAACGGCTGAACATTTTCACCGACCCGCAGCGGCCCATGACCGTGACCCAGGGCATCTACGAGATCAATGGTCCGGACGCCAACTCCCCGCTCCTGGTGACCTCGAACTTCTCCCTGACCTACTTCATCGTGGCCGGCGAGATCGAGGCCAGCCGCATTCCCACCTGGCTGGCCATCATGGACACGGAAGGCCTGTCCGTGCTGACCGCCTGGGCCGCCGGCAAGTTCGTGGGCGACGCCGTGGGCATGTTCATCAAGAAGAGCGGCGTCTCGGAAAAGATCAAGCATCAGAACCTGGTTATTCCGGGCTACTCCGCGGCCATCCTGGGCGACCTCGAAGAGGAACTGCCGGGTTGGAACGTAACCATCGGACCGCGCGAAGCCGCGCATATCCCCAAGTTCCTGAAGGAATACCGGATCGGCTGATTCGAGACACCATTAAGGAGAATGCGATGCCCGAAAACACCTTCATGAAAACCATCGGCGAAAACCTGAACGTCATCAACAAACGGATCGGGCAGGCCTTCAAGGACATGGATCCAGTGCCCATCCGCGAGATGGCCGAAAAAGTCGCCGCCGCCGAAGTGGACTACATCGACATCAACCTCGGCCCGGCCCGCAAGGGCGGGGAAGAGTTGATGACCTTCGTCGTGAACACGGTCCAGGAAGTGACCGACATCCCCCTTTGCCTGGATACCTCGAACATCGCGGCCATGGCCGCGGGGCTCAAGGTCTGTAAAAAGAAGGCCATCATGAACTCGATCATGGCCCGACCCGAGCGCTACGAGGCCATGCTGCCCGTCTGCGCCGAGTACGGGGCGCATATGATCGCCCTGATGTGGGGGCCCAACGGCATGGCCCGGGACGCGAACGAGCGGGCCGAGCTGGTCACCGAGCTGATGATGGCCGCCCAGGCCCACGGCATCCCCGTGGCCGACATCTGGGTGGACCCCATTGTCACGCCGGTCAACATCCAGCAGGAACAGCTCATGAACAGCCTCGAGTTCTTCGAGATGCTGCCCGACATCGTGGCCGCCATCGACCCGGAAGGGGGCATGTGCAAGTCCACCAACGGGCTGTCCAACGTCTCGAACGGCAACCCGGACCCTCTGCGGCCCATCCTGAACCAGACCTACATGATCATGTTGCAGCGCAAGGGCATGTATTCGAGCATCGTGGACGCCTTTGACCCGGTCATCATGGACATCTGCCGGGGCAAGCGTCAGGACATCGTGGACCTGGTCTGGGGCGTCATGGACGGCGCCGAGTACGACTATTCGACCATGGACAAGGAAGCCGTGGGCTACGTCAAGACGGCCAAGGTCATCCTGGGCCACAGCCTGTTCTCCGAGTCCTGGCTGGATGTGGATTAGTTCCCGAAAAACGATCAATGAATCATCATTAGACCATCATTGATTGATTAAAAAGCCCCGCCAAGCGCGGGGCTTTTTTTTAGGAAAGGGGCGCGGGCCGTCCGGCGGGGGAGGCTAGTCCTTGTGATAGACCACGATGAGCGCCTGGGCCGGTTCCGGGCTTAAGGTGCGGAAAGCATGGGGAATATCCGACTCGAAGTACAAGGCGTCGCCCGGGTCCAGGATCAGGGTCTCGTCCTTGGTGCGGAATTCGAGCTTGCCGGCAAAGAGATAGACGAACTCCTCGCCGTCGTGGGAGAAAAAGCGCATGCCCTCGGTCTCGGTGACGTCGAACGTAACTAGGAATGGTTCCATGTGCTTATGCGCTTTTTTGACCTCCAGGGAATAGTACCGGTACCCGACTTCGTCCTTCTGGTAATGGTGCCGGCGGGACACGGTCTTGTACTCGGAGCGGCGCGTCATCACCACCCGGTCCTGGGTGTCCTCGTCCTGGAAGAAGTAGCTCATGCCCACTTCGAGGGCCCTGGCCAGCTTGAGCAGCGTGGCCACCGGCGGGACGACGCGGTTGTTTTCTATCTGCGATATCAATGGCTTGGACAGGCCGGTCTTGTCGGCCAGGTCCTGGAGGGTATAATTCCGCTCCTGCCGGAGGCCCTTGATCTTGCCCCCGATTTCCAGGGCCATCACGTCCACGTCCTTGATTCTGGCCATATCGCCTCGCGCCGTTTCCTCCGGTTTTGGGTAAACGCAAGCGGTTCGTCTTGGCGGCTACTCTATCCTTTTTATTTGATAAAATCAAACCTCTTTGACAATTTTTTTGCCTGATCAAACGCCAAGGCAAAGATTGACCCCGGCCTTGGCCTGGCCTATACTCTGCCCAACCCTTCCCCGAGGTCCGAACCGTGGACAATCGCTTGTCGGTCAAAAATCGCTCCCTAACTTTTTGCGCAGCCTTGGCGCCGCTTCCGCTCAAAATGCAAATTCAATGCGGCCAAAGTGCCGTCAAATGGCCGGCTGACGGCCGTTTGGCGGCGGGTTTTTGGCAGGTTCCACCTACCCGTGACCGTTGATCTTGACCTGGCCCGCCGCGTGGCCGAAACCCACTACGGCTTGGGCCCATTGGACCGTCTCGAAGAGATACCCGGCGGCCGGGTCAACCGCACCTTTCTCCTCGAAGCCCCAGGCGGCCGGTTTATCCTCCAGCGCCTCCACCCGACCTTCGGCCTGGACGGCGCCGTGGTGCGCAACATGGCGGCCGTCACCGAACGCCTGGCCGGATCGCCAGTGAAAATCCCCCAAGTCCTGCCCACGGCTTCGGGAGGCTGGTACGTCCAGCGACAGGGAATCTGGCGTCTGACCACCTTCCTCAGCGGCCGGCCCGCCCCATCCAGAGCATCTGAAGCGGCGGCCGAGGCGGCCCGGGTTCTGGGTCTGTTCCACCGGCTGTTGGCCCAGGACCCGCCGCGCCTCGAACCCCTGCCCCCGGCCGAACACAACCGGGAACGCCCGGCCGGCGCGGACGCCTGGGCCGCGCTCATCGAAAACCGTGGCGGCGAGGAAAAATTCGGCGCGGTCGAATCCGCGCTTCGGCAGGGGCTGGACCTGGTGGCCGCCCTGCCCGAGTTTACCGCCTCGACCCGGACCGTGGTTCACGGCGACCCCAAGCTGGAGAACTTCCTGTTCGACGAACGCGGAGCCGTGGTCGGTTTGATCGACCTGGACACGGTGCGTCAGGGCGCGCTGCTCTGGGAGCTGGCCGACGCCTTCCGCTCCTGGGCCGGCCGCATGGACGCCCGGCCCGGCCCGGCGTTCGACGCCCAGGTCTTCCAAGCCGCCTGGCGGGCTTACCGCCGTCACGGTCTGGCGCTCGCCCCGGCCGAACGGGAAAAATTGCCCGCGGCCGTCCGGGCCGTGGTCCTGGACCTGGGCCGGCGCTACCTGGCCGACTATTTCGACGAGACCTACTTTGCCTGGGACCAAAGCCGATACGCCTCCCTGGCCGCCCAGAACCTCGAACGCGGCAGCCGCCTCCTGGCCCTGGCCCGGGATTTGGTTCGGCAAGAGACCGAACTTGGCCGCAGCTAGTGGGTTAATTTGGGAAATTCCATACCCTCTTTCCCAGGAATTCCTGGGTCTTCGCGCTCACCGGGGTGACGTGTTTTCCTTTTTCCGTGGTTCGAAACGTCATTCCCGCGTAGGCGGGAATCCAGTCTTGTACAACTGGAAATCCGGACTGCCTCGAAATGAAAACCACGACGGCCAGATGGTTTTTGGGAGGCGCCACCTCGTCGAGAGGTTTCACGCCTGGATTCCCGCCTGCGCGGGAATGACGAATTGGGTTTGGGTGACGGTGAAAAAACGGGTTGCAGTCGAATAGGGGCATTTGGCAAGGAAAACAACCGAATCCTTAAATTGCCCCACTACCTGGCCGCATCGTCTCTTGACCTGGACGGCGAAAATGGCGATCGCCCCTAGGGGCGGGTTTCAAACCCGCATGAACTTGCGACCCTAAAAAGAAACTTTCGTGCCTTTCGTGTATTTCGTGGTAAAAAATCCTTAAAAGGAGCGCCATGACTCGACCGACTCTCAGCCCCCGTGACCGCCTGGTCTTCGCCCTGGACGTGCCGGACATCGCCGAGGTGCGCCGGCTGGTGAGCCTATTGCGCGACCATGTGGGCATGTTCAAGGTGGGCCTGGAACTGTTCATCAGTCAGGGCCCGGCCGTGGTCCGGGACATCCAGGCCCTGACCCAGGGCCAGACCGGCCTTTTCCTGGACCTCAAACTGCACGACATCCCCAACACGGTGCGAGGCGCCATGGCCGCGGCCAGCCGGCTGGGGGCCGACCTGGTCAATGTCCATGCCGGGGACGGGATCGAGATTCTGCGGGCGGCCAAGGAAGCGGCCGGCCAGACCAAAGTCCTGGCCGTGACCGTGCTGACCAGCGTGGATTTGGTCAAGGGCGAGAGCCTGGGTCTGGCCCCGGCCTATACAAGGCCCCAGGCCCTGGCCCGGCTGCGGGCCGAGCAGGCCAAGGAAGCCGGGCTGGACGGCGTGGTCTGCTCCGGGCAGGAAGCCCAGGCCATGCGGCAGGTGCTCGGCCCCGAGGCCATTGTCCTCACTCCGGGCATCCGGCCGGCCTGGTCCGTGGTCGCCTCCGAGGACCAGAGCCGCGTGGTCACCCCGGCCCAGGCCGTCCAGGCGGGCGCGGATTACCTGGTCGTGGGCCGCCCCATCCGCACCGCCCCGGACCCGGCCGAAGCCGCGGACAAGGTGGTCGAGGAGATCGCCACGGCGATGGCTTCCGCTTGAGGCCCGATGATGGGTGCCATGGCCGCTTGCCGGCCATGCCTATCACCAGGAGGTGTGCAGGAGATGTAGGGGCGAGGCATGCCTCGCCCGTAAACGCCGAGTCCGCGCGAAGAAGAGGGCGAGGCATGCCTCGCCCCTTCGGGAAGCAGGGAGCAGGGTAAACGGGTAGCCCGGACGACTTGTCGTCCGGGTCCGCCGCCGGCGAAGCTGAAGGCGGACAAGAAGGCGATCGGAGAGTTGAAGCTTCCTCGGGGCTGTGCGCGTGACAAGACGACCGATTCATGACCAAGAAGGTCATGCCCATTACATCACCTTTTCGTGTTATAAACGGCGTCGCCTTCTCTCGGACGATAAGGCCAAAGGAATTGTTATCGGAGTGCTGAACTCGGAGTTAACAAACGCAAATGCGAAATGCTTCGGCTTCGTGGTCATGCCCGATCATGTTCATGCGGTTCTTTGGTTTTAGGAACCGAACCAACTCAGCCACTTCATGAAACAGTGGAAGCAACGTTCTTCCGTAAGAATAAAAAAATTGATGAAAAACGATTTGAAGAATTACCTAACCCATATCGACGAACGGGATCCGATTTGGCAATCTCGATATTACAGTTTCAATATTTTTTCGATGAAAAAACTAAAAGAAAAAATCGACTACATGCATGAAAATCCGGTCAGAGCCGGTTTGGTCCTTCATTCCGAAGATTGGGCGTATAGTTCGGCCAGGCATTATTTGTCAGGTAAATCTGTTGGGTTGCCGATAGAAGCGCCGGGGTAACCTTCTTGTCCGCCTCCGGCGGACCCGGACAAGAAGGTGAAGCAAGCGGCTGGTTTGGATATTATGGGCGCGATTAAAAACGGGTGCTAACGCAAAAAAGAAGATTTTCCCCACCTTTTTAAACGACCTTGGATCTCTATTTTTTATAAGCCTCTTGCGGCTTCGCCGCCCGGACGTTGTTCGGGCCACCCGCTTTTTGAAAAATTGTATGTTTTTTGGCCTTTGGTCGTAAGTTTAAACAGGCCTGTTTTTGTTACCTTGACCAGGATGTCCGGTTCCTGCATATGGTGGTCGCTGAACGATAAAATGCCATCGGGTTTCAGCACCCGGTGTATTTCGCCTAACACATCGTCAGGCCGGGAAAAGGCATGAAAAACGTCATGCAGCACGACCACGTCCATCGCGTTATCCTCAAGTCCGGTATCGCAGTCGGACCCGATGGTTTTGACGTTCGAAAGACCCTTCCTCTCCGCGATCTTTTGGACTCTTTGGACGGCGAGCGGATGGATGTCCAGGGCGTAGATTTCGCCCGAACCGCCGACCAGCTCGGCGATCGGTTCGATGTAGCTCCCCGGCCCGCATCCGTAGTCGAGCACGCGGAATCCGGTTTCGATGCCCGCCTCTTTGAGCAACTCCATGCGCGGTCGGAAGAGATCACGAATTTTGATCAGGAGGGCCATGAGCGAGAAATCAAGGTTCGAGGTTGGCTGGTCCACAATCCACCTCCTTTTATGAGAACCGCTTGTCGATGGGGCGTTTGGTGGATTGTATCGCAGGATGGTTTTTTTATTCAAGGTGAGTTTGCATTCCAGGAGCGATCCCGCTTGGAGCGGCGGGGACCTGATATCCGGGCCCGCGCCGGCGCGGGGCAGGCCGTGTTGGCCTTGCTTTGGCCGGGTCCTAAAAACACGTCACCCCCTGGGGCATGCCGCAGGGGGTGGCGTCGATCCTCGGGGCGAGGATGTGCTTGGAAGTCAGGTCGAGCCGATACGGCTAGACCGGCGCATCGCGCGCTCCGTGTGTCTGCATCACGCGCTCTGCCGCTGGGCGACCCGCACGGTTCGCGGGGGCGTTTCGGTGAGCTGAATGGCGTTGGCCGGGCAGAAAAAGGCGCACACGCCGCAGCCGATGCACTTGGTCTCGTCCACGTGGGACTTGCCGTCATCCCCCAGCTTGATGGCCTGCGGGTGACAGCGCTCGGCGCAGGTCTCGCAGCCCGTGCACAGGTCCGGGTCCACGTGGGCCAGGTGGGTGGCGACGTTGACGATGGCCCCGCGCGAGTTGCCGCAGCAGTCGATGCAGCAGTTGCAGATGCTGGTCTCGTCCTTGCTGATGTCGAAGTTGGGGTGGTAGGCCTTGTGCACCAGGCCGTCTTCCTCGCACTTCAGCAGGATTTCGAGGGCCTCCTTTTTGTCGATCATGCGCATGAACGCGTTGCCGGTGGTGAAGCGGGCCGACTTGCCGAAGGTGAAGCAGGTCTCGCGCAGGTCGGTCTGCTCGCAGGGTTTTCCCTCGGTGTCCCGGTGCTGCCGGCAGAAGCAGTGGCCCACCGCGATCTCGTCGAACTTGTCGATGAGGTCTTTCACGTCCTGGGTGAGGAGGATGGTTTCGGCCACCTCGCCCATGCTCTTGTTGATGGGGATGACCGTGGGGTTGCCCGTGGCCTTGTTGACGCGGATGGGCATGGTCCGGTCGGGCGCGGGCCGGCGCTGGAGCATGGCGGCCATCTGTTCCGGGGTGAAGCGGGAAGCGGCCCCGGCCCGCATTTCGTCGAACAGCTTGGAGAACAGGGCGGCCAGGCGCTTCTCGTGTTCCGAGCCGGTCAGTTTTTTCATGAAGGTGTATTCGAACACGCCCACGTTGGCCAGGGGCAGCAGCCGGAAGACTTTCACCCCCTTGCTGTTGGGCTGGTTGAAGATCAGGCCTTTGTGGGCCAGGGCGTCGGTTTTCTCCAAAATGACGTCTTCGGGCAGCCCGCTGCTTTCCTTGAGCTGATCCAGGCTCTGAGACCGCGCCTGTTTGAAGGCCAAAAGCAGATCGATCTGGTCCTCCTCGACCAGCTCCTTAAAAATGTCAACCAAGGTGGGAGAGACCGGACCGCCGCCGCTCACCACTTCGGCCACCTGTTGGTATCTGTCGTCCAAACTCATGCATGCCTCCTGAGATTAAATTGCACGATCGGGATGGATGGGACTTCGTAGCCAATCCCGGCAAATTGATAGGGGATTATAGTATTCGGCGGCAGGTCTGGTGTCAAGCCAACCCCCGCGTCGGTAGTGGGTCAATTTAAGGATTCAGTTGTTTCCCTTGCCAAATGCCCCGATTCGACTGCAACCTGTTTTTCACC
>ENA-OSEO01002734-OSEO01002734.1-sediment-metagenome-genome-assembly--contig:-NODE-2734-length-23464-cov-4.130158_pt1 | contig 23464 bp, 25 predicted proteins | sample MGYA00237883_ERZ534232 | MGnify/ENA metagenome assembly ERZ534232
AATCAGCAGGGGAAAGAGGGTCCCAAAGAGGCTTTTGGACCCGTTTTGCCTTCCGGTCCCTTCCAGCTTCGGCATGCCGGTGATGGCAACGCCGGCTTCTCCGGCAATTTCCGCGGTCAGGGCCAGCGCCGCTGCAAAAATGCCGTTTGAATAGTCTCCTTTTCGAAAATACGGAACGAGATAATCCCGACCGACACTACCGACAAAGCTGTCCGGCAGGACGCCCTCAAGGCCGTAACCGACCTCTATGCGGTACTTCCGGTCCTTAACGGACACCAGCAACAACAGGCCGTTGTCTTTTCCCTTTTGGCCGAGCGTCCACTTGTCATGGGCCACCGTTAAGGCCGCATCTTCGATCGACTCGCCTTCCAGGCTAGGGATGGTCAGAATGACAAACTGTGCGGTCGTTTTCTGTTCCAGCTCCTGCAAGTACCCATTTAATTTTGTTTCCGTTTCCGCATCAATGACCCCGGCCAAGTCCACAACATAGCGCGCCGGTTTTTCCGGAACCGTTACACTCTGGGCCGGAGATGCCGCCGCCAGGCATAGCCATCCCGCGGCGATCAGCGTGATCAGTTTATTCAGCGGCCGCATCGATAATGCCTCCCAGTTTCTCCGTGGCATAATAGTAGTCCCTGAACAGGGCATCGAGCTCGAGCCGGGACAAGCGGCTTCTCTCTTTTTTATGTTTTAAAACCGCCTGAAACGCGCCGGTATCGATTTTAGTCGTTTCATGCAGGGCCGCGAAAACGTCGTTGTTGTTGACGGGCGGCGCGCCGCCCAAGAGGAAAATAATCGCCCTGAATAAAGGAATGTACGCGGGGACCGACGCAATAATATTTTCCGAAAGCACTTTGGGATTTCCGGCCGAACGGATATAGGCCTGTCTGAGTCCGATCAGCTTGACCTTGAGCTCGCGCTCACACTGATAACGAAGCTCGGTTCGCCTGATTTCGATGTCCCTGAAAATATCTTCCCCTGAAACCGTGAAGTGAATCAGCTTCAGGTTTAAAAATTCAATCGGAAACACATCCAAAGAGCTTTTAATGTATTCCGGCGTCATGATCAGTGGAGCGGCGATTCCCTTTTTGCCGTACGTCTTGCCCAGGGGCGCCAGCACGGAAAGAAATTGTAAATCCATCTGGATTAACACAAAAACAGAGTTGACGTCCGAGCGCCTGGGGTCGAAATCCGCCGTAAGCGCACTGCCGGTGACATGCACGGAATGAAGCGGCTGCGGATATTCAGCCGACACTTTTTCGAAAAACGACTTAAACAGGTTCATATGCTTATCATTTAACTGGCCATCGTTCATGGCAAACTCCCTTCCCCCCATGCCAATTACCACAAGATTCACAGGGATACCTTTTCCCAAACTAAACTGCTTTTTTAACTTTATGATGTGCCATCGCCATTGTATTTATTTGGAATATAAAGAAAAAGAAAGCAACCTGCGCCAATGGCCAGAACCGCATCGATCGAAAACGCAAGCGGGGCGCTCTGCGTCTGCCAAACGATCCCTAAAATCAAACTGGCCGGAAGCTGGCACAGTTTTGCGATAAAACTGTGAATGCCGTATGCCGAACCGCGAAGGTCTTTTACAACCAGATCCGCCACCAGGGCTTTATTGACGGCTTCGGTCATACCGCAAACCAAACCGTAGATACCGAAAAATATCCATGCCAAATAGATGGAGCGGCCGAATGCAAAGCCTAAGTAGGCCGCCCCATACCCGAACCAACCGATTGTTATTATATTTCTGCGTCCGAATCTGTCGGAAAGCATTCCCCCCGGCAAGGATCCTATTGTTTTGAATATATTTGAGAACAAATAAATAATCGGCACAAGCTCCAGGGAAAGCCCCCAGTCCTTTGCCCTGAGAAGGAGAAACGCATTGCTTGAATTGGCCAGTTCAAAAATAAAGGTGGCCAGCAAAAACCGTTTAAACTCTTTGTTGAACGGCTTAAGATTGAACTTAAATTTTTGAACGGCTTTTGTTTGGGACTCAGAATATACGGCGTGCGTTTCAGATACGCCCACCGCCAGGATAACCATCGCAAAAAATGCCGGAATGGCGGCAACCCAGAAAAGCTTGCGATAATCATTGCTCAAGATTGTTAAGAGATAGTAAGCCAGCAGCGGTCCCAGAATCGAACCGGTATTATCCAGCGCGCGATGGATGCCGAACGCTTTACCCCTGTTTTCGTATGTGCAGGACTGTGAAATAAGCGCATCGCGAGGCGGCACCCTGATTCCCTTGCCGACTTTTTCAAAAAATCTGACGGCCAGAATATGCCAGCTGTGGGTCGCCAGCGCAATCAACGGACGCGTGACGGCCGAAAGCCCGTAGCCCCACAACATCAGCGTTTTTCTTTTTTGGATTTTATCTGAAAGCCATCCTGAAACTAAACTTAAAATACTGGACGTGCTTTCCGCGATTCCTTCAACCAGACCGACAAACGCCATCCCGGCACCCAGCACCACATTCAGGAATACAGGCAGCAGCGGATAGATCATTTCCCGGCTGATGTCGGTCAAAAAACTGACAAAACCCAGTGCAAAAACATTTTGGGTTACACCCCTGAAAAAAACAGATTGAATGTCGGCGGCCTTTGGTTTCATATACCTTAAACCCCGATAAACGAGATAAGTACCTTCACGAAATAATTTTCTGCCAAAAAAAGCAGAAAATTATTTCTAAGGTACTAACAAATCGCAAACCTGCGCGTGCGACGGCCCGATTCGGCGATCCTTTTGCGGAAAATATTTTTCACCTTTCCGTGCAACCGCTTTGCAAAATGTACAGTGTTGCCCCCACCGGCGCAAAGGACAGCAAAACAAGGTTGAGCACCGGTATCAGAAACAGCAGGCCGAACCCCAGATGAAAGGGAATGTTTTTCAGCAGATAGGCAAAACGTTTTTTGAACGGCTCCCGCTGCCGGGCGGGGATAATGTCCGTATTGTCCCAAGCGATAAAAATGACGGCGACAGCGGGACCCATAATGGTAAAAAGCGGCCCCAGCGGCGTCAGCCAGCCCAGCGCCATCAGGATCAGCGACAACAAAACCGGCAGGACGGCTCTCGGAATTTCCTGCCGGATCAAAAAAAAGACCTCCTTCCAAAAGGGTCCGGCGGCAGGCGCTGTTATCCGACCGCTGGTCATTTGTTCGGTAATGCGAGACATATAATCCATTATGACGGCATTGAATAGAATCTGGGATACCAGATAGGACATGATGGCCGCCAGCGCCACCAGCACCCCTGCAAGCATCCATGACAAAAAATACCAAAGCCAGACAATCCACAGGCTTTCAGGCTTGATCCAGAGCAGGCCCATGATTTCCTGATGATAAACTAGCAGCAGCCCGACGCCTGAACCGGTCAGGATGACAACCACGAGAAACCGCGCCAGGCCTAAGACCAGCAGTTTCGGCGTTTTAAGCCCCATCCAGAAGCCCTTCAGGTTAAATTTTATTCCATTTAATAAACCCATCCGCCGCTCCTGCCGTGTTTATCCTCTTATTATCCTTTTTTATATACATTGTCATGTTTTTTATGCTAAGAAACCAAACAGGAGGACATACAATGAACACAAACCCGCCCAGCCGGCAGCAGGCACTGGAGCTGCTTCGGCAGTATAACAAAAGTGAAAGCCTGATCCGGCATGCACTCGCGGTTGAGGGCGTCATGCGATATTGCGCCCGCAAACGCGGAGAAGACGAAGAAAAATGGGGCGTTATCGGACTCATCCACGATCTCGATTATGAACAGTACCCTGACGCGCACTGTCAGAAAACCGGTGAAATCCTCAGGGAAAACCACTGGCCGGAGGACTATATCCGGGCGGTCCTCAGCCATGGCTGGGGAATTTGTTCAAACATCGAACCTCAATCCGAGCTTGAAAAGGTTTTATATGCCATTGACGAGCTCACCGGCCTGGTCGCGACTTCGGCACTGGTGCGACCGTCCCGGAGCGTGCTGGATATGACCGCCAAATCCGTAAAGAAGAAGTGGAAAGACAAGCGTTTTGCCGCCGGCGTGGACCGCGGCATTATTGAACGCGGGGCCCAGCGGCTCGGCATGGAGTTAACGGAGCTGATCACCGATACCATCATGGGGATGCGGGATGTCGCCGAGGAGATCGGTTTAAAGGGAACGGGTTCCCAATCAAATCCGTCCGTGTAATTTTTTCGCTTTGTGTTACAGGTAAGGAAACGCTGGCCGGTTTAAGTTCCGGCTGACGAACACAAAATTTTGCCAAAAACATCGGCTTAAAGACATTTGGAAATTATGTAAGATGAGTTTAACACGTATTCATATATTTCAATCGAAGAACCGCTCGGGTATCGTCCGGCAAACCGTTATCCTGCTGCTGATCCTTACTGCCGTATGGCTTCCGCCTCCGGCATATGCCGCGAAAGACCTGGAGGAAATTAAGCTCCCCGGCAGCCTTTCACCCGGCTTAACCTACCTGATGGATCTGGTTGATTCCGACAACCGGGATTCCTTTGATCCCAATCGAATTGCTGAAATTCTGGCCTTTGTCCAAAAACCCAAAAATGGTTCCGGGCTTTATTATACTGACGATATGTTCGACTCCGATTCGGCTTATTACGAATTCGATGTTCATGCCGACCTCGGTCACGTTCTGAAGCTATCACACAACCCGGATATTCCGTCTTTTCTGCTGATGCCTTCATCCGTCCGGCTGTCTTACTGGTCCGAAATAAACGGCCGCCGGCAACCCCTGCCGCAGCTGTGGCCGCTGCTGCCGGATCTGCAGCAGGCCGTGGTGGTAAAAGGGATCGAACACATTGAAAACACGCCGGACATATTCAGCGGCGCCTATTATAGCTATGACCTCAACCGCACAATGATCCTTTTTAAATATCAGGGGCGCAACATCTTTGTTTCGATTTCAAAGCAGGCCGACCTCTCCGATGTCGGCCGCAAGGGACTGGTGCTGGGATCCGACGATGCCTGGAATTATCTGTATTCCGACCGAAAGGGACTTACCAAGGCCGGTTTCGGCTGGGTCAGTTCCTACATGTATGATTCCTTCGCTGTCAGCGTCTTTGATGAAATTGAACCCGGCAAGCCGCTGGTTCGCTGCGGGGTTTTCAAATGGCTTCGGGCCGGGTGGGCAAAATTGAATGTGGTTAACAAACGGCACATCCACAGCGGTCTTGGGCGCTATGCCAAAACTTTTAAAGAAATCATCAACAACCCGTTTTTGCCGGAACCGTTTGAACTGAAACAGCTTTTCTCTAAGATTGAAAACTTGTCCGAACCGGAATTAAAAAGCCGGGCCAAAACATATTTTCAGGCTTTGAATGCGCAACTTGCCAGCGATGATCAACTCTCCCGGGAATGGGTTGCCGACATCCTCAGCAACGACCGGTATGTGGCCCAGATGACAAGAGAGGAAATGAAATCTATCCTGGTGGTGCAGGCGCTGAAAAAAATCCTGCGTAAAAAGTTCATCGTGCTGGAATCAAACCAGACCCCGGAAAGCAGCACACCTTGACTTTCCATAGTCCCCATGCATAAGTAAACCCTGCTGTTGCTTAAAAAACTGATCAAAATCGCTGCCACTTGAATTTGCCTTAAACTATGAGCGCCGACCATCCGACTGCAAATTACAAACCGCCCGTTTACCTTCGCAGCGCCATGCTCCAGACGGTTCTGGGAAGTAAACGTCCCGGCTGCTTTCGGCCCCGATCCCTGCCTTCTTCCTCCCGCGTTCTTGGCGTCGAAGGGGGCGTCCGACTCAGCGGCGCCCTGTCCCTTGTTAAGACAGCGCCCGCCCGGGGGCTGGCGATTCTATTGCACGGCTGGGAAGGGAGCATGGACTCCGCTTACGTAGCCGCTACCGGTCAGTACCTGTTTCGTCACGGTTTTAACATTTTTCGGTTAAATTTTCGCGACCACGGAGATTCGCATTCTCTCAACAGAGGTCTGTTTTATGCCACCTTGCTGGATGAAGTCTGTCAGGCAGTGATTGCGGCCGCCCGCATGATCCCCGGCGTCCCTGTCTTTTTGTGCGGGTTTTCGCTGGGCGGCAATTTTGCACTGCGCATCGCGCGCGCCTGGTCCCACAAACCGCCAACAGACATCGACCTGAAGCATGTGACCGCCATCAGTCCTGTCCTGGATCCATCCAAGGCCACCGATGCAATTGACGGCCACCGTGCAATCCGGCGTTATTTCCTGAAAAAGTGGCAACGATCCCTGAGGATGAAACAGCGGTTATTCCCGGAGAGCTATGACTTTGCCGATATCTTAAATCTATCCACTATCCGGCAGATGACCGAAAAGCTGCTGAGCCGCTATTCTACTTATCCAAATGCTGCCGCATACTTTGCCGGATACACCCTTTGCGGTCGTGATTTGGAATCCGTATCGATCCCCACCACCATCATCACCTCAAAAGACGACCCCATCATTCCGGTTGAAGATTTTTATCATTTGTCAGTCAACAGACACCTTCGCCTGATTATTCATCTGTACGGCGGCCACAACGGATTTATCAGCAGCTGGCGCGGGCAGGCCTGGTATGAAAATTATCTGCTTCACATTTTTTTGACAGGATAAACACAACATGAGGTTTTCGTTATGATCGGTTCGCTCATTGCACTTTTATCGGCCATATCCTTTTCCTTTAATAAGGTTATACTTCGACGCGCTGTGTTGAAAGTATCCAATGCCGGCATCGGCACTGTGATCAGTGTCCCCCTGGGAATTCCTCTATTCTTATTCATCCTCATGCTTGACGGCCGGGTCAAGGATATTTTAAGCTTTTCCTGGCAAGGCTATCTCTGGATGTCGTTAGCCGGTATGCTTCACTTTGTGATCGGACGTTCATTGAATTACAAATGCGTTCAGCTTGTCGGCGCCAACATCACCAATATCCTCAGCCGCGCCGATATTCCGGTATCGGTTATCATTGGCATTTCTCTATTAAAAGAACCTCTGAGCTGGAAGTTGACACTGGGTGTATTATGTATCATCGCCGGTATTATACTGGCAGGATTAAACGCCCAGATGCTTCGAAACACTTACGATCAAATTGTAAAAATCCCGGTACGGGCGTTTGTTTACGGATTCGGGTGCGGCGTCGCCTGGGGCGTCTCTCCGATTTTAATCAAGCTGGGGCTCAAAGATTCCGGCACACCGATTGCCGGTGCTTTCATCTCATTTACGGCGGCTACACTTTTTTTGATTGTTTCCCTGCTAAATCAAAAAAGAAGAGGCGCCATCACCGGTATGACAGGAAAAGCCGCCGGTTTATTTTTAATCGCCGGTTTATTTAGTTGTGTAGCCAACTTGCTTCGATATGTAGCATTAGGTTTGGCCCCCGCCAGTGTTGTAACGCCGCTTGTTTCGATTACCCCGATTTTTGGGCTCTTGTTTGCGTTTATTTTCAATCGAAAAATTGAAGTGTTCAGCCGCCCTGTCGTTATCGGAACCCTCATGGTCGTTATGGGGACTATTTTATTGATATAATTCTTAGAACCTCTATCGACAGCGGATATGACCTGAATCTTGCATCATCCAGGTATGAACGTGTCTGTGTGTCGTCTTATTTCGCCGGTTATTCCGGCACGCCTGCTATTTACACTTTTATTTTTAAGATTATCTTATGCCAGCATAATCAATTTTAAGCCGCAAGCGTATACTCAGGCCCGCCTGGGGAAGGACTGACGCACGTCGCCTGGTGCTGTTCGGCCCTGAACTCTCAGCCGAAAGGCGCGTCGAGAAGACTGACTGCGGGTAATATTCAAATCAAAAGAGGTGTCACGATGGAGGCAAAATCCCCCCGTATCGTCCGCTGCGTCGACTGCGGGACTAGAAATAAAATACCGGCTGATAAAACCGGCATGCCGGCAAGGTGCGGAAAATGTGGCTCCCTTCTCAAAAGTGAAGCCGCGCAAACCGCCCCGGCGGATGTGTTCAGGATCCGCTGCACCCAATGCGGGACGAAAAACAGGCTCCCCGGAGAGAAAATCAGCGCCGGCGCCAAATGCGGTAAATGCGGAACCCCGCTTCAAACGCAGGATCTGTTAACCGGGGAAGCGTTAATGATAACCGACAGCAACTTTGAAACGAAAGTGGCAAAATCTCCCCTGCCGGTCCTGATGTTTGCGTGGGCGCCATGGTGCCCCACCTGCCGTACGTTCGTACCGGTCATCGACACCTACGCCGCGGTCGCCAAAGGCAAAGTCCGGGTGGGCAAGCTGAACGTTGACGCCAACCCCGGGCTGGCATCAAAATATAATATTCTCAGCGTCCCCTTTGTGTTTATTTTTGACAACGGCCGGCTGAAAGAAAGCATGCCGGGAGCGATGCAGCAGCATGAAATCATGATGAAAATGGCGCCTTATATCTGAGCGGATTTTGTTTTTTTTACAAACCTTTTCCAGGAGATGGATCCCTGAGACCAGGTTGATTTGAAAGCAGCTATACCCCTTTTTTACTTGCCAAATGACGGCATCCTCTCCATCCGGGTGTCATCACGGCTGTTTCTTCGTTTCAGCCGTCACCTCGATTTCGATGAGTTTTCCCTCGGCCGAATACCCCTCCACGAATGCAACCTCGATTCGGGGCAGCGGCACTTTCACCCATTTTGAAAATCCGGTTTTCAACGCGCCGACTCTTTGACTGCGGTGCAAATAGCACGACACATTCACCACTTCCTTCCAGCTGCTGCCGGCCTCCGTCAGGATTCCCGTAATGCGGGGAAGAATTTCATCCAGCTGGTCTTTCAGTGTCGGAAGAACCACTGTCTTTCCCGCCAGAACCAGGAGCGAGTCAAAAACCAGATAATTGATGGGTACGCGCGGGGGGTCGCTTTCAACAACGCGTTTGACTATGTTCGGCGTTGACGGCCGCAGGGCGATCAGATCCAGACCGACCCGGGCCTCCGAGGCAAATTGGCCGGGCATGATATAGCTGGAAGTTGCCGCCCGGGCCTGCCCCGCATTGTATTTGACCCGCACAGCGCTTCCCAGATCACGGCTCTTGCGGTCCACCGCCCAAAGCCGCGAACGGATTGTATGCTCCAGCGTGAGGTCTTCTTCCCGAAGTTCAGCTGTGATGCGGCTGAAAATACCCTCCATCTCATCTGTCGCATTTCCTGCCTTTTCCACATGACGGCCTTCACACGAGATAAAAACAAACTCCCTGCCGATCCACTGAACGATTTTCTTGCGCATACCGATCTCTTTCATAAGCCTCCCTCGCTAAACTTTATATACACTATCTGTCGCCGCTGCGATTATATTCGCCGATCATTTCCACAATTTTTTGAACCGGCGGTTTCCCCTCCCTGTCTAGACAAAAGCGTTCAAACTGCTGCCATATCCCCCGATCGACACCGGCAAGCAAGATGTCAACCGTTTCCGGCGACTTCGTCTCCACTTCTGTTTCAACCGTCTCCTCACCGGTTGCGTCCTGAAAGTTGAAAAAGATATAGACAATCTCACCATTGCGGACCATATTGCCTATTTCAGCAGGCGACAATGCATCGGTATCCCCTTCTTTCAGCACAATCGTCCCGAGCCTGGCCATGTCAAGGATCGTTTTATCAAATACTTTCGGGTAAAGTCCGGCTTGTATCCTGACTTTGTCGAGCCGGTAGTGATTGCCCCTTCCCAGCATGGCCGCCGCTTCTCTGATTTTTTTTTCGGCTTTTTTTCTCATCCGGCAATCGTGTAAAAAACCCGCCCGAAAATATGCCGGGCGGGTTTCGGGTTAAAAAAAGTCGGTCCTGCCAAATCTATTTACCCCTGCCAAAGACTTCTTCCGGCGGTTTGCTATTGCCGGTTGCATTGGGAAAATCGACGGCTCTGTATGCTTTTTTATTATGCCGGATCATGTCACGTGCTCTTTCCATAAAGGAATTGTAACGCTTTTTACACTCGTAAAAACCGTGCCACCAGGTATAATCCGGCGCCATCATGGCGGCGCCAAACCGGGCTCGGCGACCTTCATGGTGCCATAATTCATAAAATTCGATTTCCAGCTCCTCGTCAAAATACCGGGTTTTGTCCAGCAACCCCTTGGCATATAGGTCATCCAGCATTTTCTGGGCCGGTTTATAATACACCTCGTTATATTCCTTGATAACCTGGTCATACTTGACAAAATGACCGTCCACCCAGGTCTTGCCGTGACACTGTTTGCAGACCTCCTTCATCTTGTCCCGCTCGGTCTGATAATTGGTCTTGGCCGGAAAGGGTTTAAAATCCTGAGGCCTTATCGTCAACGGCGCCTGGGACTCCCATGCCAGCCTCTCGGTAACATCATGGCTGGTCAGTACGGAACCGGACCCCGACATATGACACGAGGCGCAGGTGGGCCCCCTGAAGTCCACACCGGCCGACCACGTTCCCGGGGCGGCCTTCCAGTTGTATTCACTGCCATGCGCGGTATAAATATCCCCGTGTTTGGATTCCATATAGATCTCGATTTGCGGGTGGTCCGGCCCCAAGTGGCACTGACCGCAGGCTTCCGGCTTGCGGGCTTCCATCACTGAAAACCGGTGGCGGGTGTGACAACTGGTGCAGCTCCCCTTGCTGCCGTCAAGGTTGACGCGTCCCACGCCCACATTGGGCCAAGTTGCGGAATCCAGCTTCCCCTCCTTGACCTTGAGGATGGTTCCGTGGCAGTGGTAACAGCCGCTGGCACGTTCAAAATCGCTGTTCATGCCGTCCTTTAGCCAGGAGTCGATCTGCCAGATGATTTCCTGCGTGTTGGCGTGCTTGCTGACGCTGTACTGCCGGGCTTCATCCGGATGACAGCGGGAACAGTCTTTCGGCGTCACCACGGCCGCCACCGGCACTTTAAACTCCTTGGTGCCGTATTTGACATCACTGCGTTCATACTGTTTGTAATGCTCCTGGCTGACATCCGGGTCAAAGGATTCGGCTTTGTGGCAGTCATAACAGGTAATGTTGGCATTGGCATGCCGGCTGTGGGCCCAATCGGCAAAAATGCCCGGATGCTCGGCCTTATGACATTCAATGCAGGCCACCGCCTCTTTCGGCATGCTGCGTTCAATCCTGAATTCTTTTGTTTTGGGAATGTTTTTCGCCGGCTGGGCCAAACTGTCGTCGCCGCCGGCTGCCCAAAAACCGGATATCCCGATGGTTAGAATCGCACTCAACAATATCTTTTTCACGTTATTCCCTCCTCTCACCGTTGCAGCAAACCGTTACATCTGTCTTAAAATCTGACCAGTCGCGTTATCGTCTCAATCAAAGGCCCAGGCCGCGATAGGCCTCCTTATACTGTTTGTAGTCGTATATCTCCCGTTGATTGTGAACCAGGTTCTTATGACAATCCACGCATTTCTTTTCATAGCCGGGCCGGGCATACACAACCGCCCGGTGGGCCAGCATGGCGCCCCGCTTGTCAGGAATAAACAGAAGATTGCGATGGCATTTCTGGCACTGGCTGTTGCTGAAAGACGCATAAGCGGCCTGACGATTCTTGTCATGATCATATTCATCCTGAATAAAATGGACGATAACGTCTTTGATGCCGTGCCAGGTCTTGGCATAGAAGAAATCAAACGTGTCATGCGGCGCCGGCAGATGGCAGTCCATGCAGTCCGCCACAAAGCCCTGGGCGTTGTTCACGTGGCTGGATGTCTTCCAGGTATTGTAGGCAAACTGAATTTCATGGCAGGAGGCACAAAACTGGGGCGTTGTGGTCCGCACCATCGTATAGTAGGTCAAGCTGAAAAGCGGAAAACTGATCACGATGCCGATGGCGATAAAGACAGCCGGAATGATCATCTTTTTCATGCCGGATTTTCCCATTGCAGAAGGTTGTCAAATTTAACGAAACGGCAGATTGTTGGGTTGCCTCACGCAGGCATTCTAAAGGAACGCCCCATCGAGATTCAGACTGGTACTCTGAATGCATAAAACAGTTTGATATAGAAATTCTTGCGATACAGAAACAAAACAATGCAGACGAAAACTATAAAAGCAAACTCAAAGCCGATTGTCAAGCAGGTTCACAAGGAAACTGTTAATAAACCCTGTGGGTGCACCTGCAGGACAACCGGCCGGTTCAAAGAGCAAAATATGCAATCGCAGCCTTACGCCGACGAACACGTTTTGCTTAGGTTTTGCTTAGGTTGCAAAAATTTGATTTCATTGCTATTCTACCCTATCATCAACCGATTTTTCATAACTTTTCATTCAACATTCTGATTTTTAATCCAAAGGGATGGTAACATGGCTGACAGACAACTTGATTTTCTTGAGGTAAACCCGCACTCAAAACCCATTGCCGCCGTTATCTGGCTGCACGGATTAGGTGTGGACGGCCACGATTTTGAACCCATCGTGCCGGAACTGCAGCTTCCGGATTCATTGCCGATCCGTTTTGTCTTTCCGCATGCGCCCAAGCGTGCCGTCACCGTCAACTTCGGCATGATCATGCCGGCCTGGTTTGACATTCTGGATATGGCCGGACCTCAGAAGGTCAATGTAAATGATATCCTTGAATCCTCCCGGCAGTTGGCAGACTTGATTGAAGCTGAAACCCAGCGTGGCCTGCCGCCGGATCGGATCATCCTGGCCGGCTTTTCACAAGGCGGCGCCATCGCGCTCCATACCGGATTGCGTTATGAAAAAAAACTGGCCGGAATCATGGCGTTATCAACCTATCTCCCCACCGTAGATCAACTGGCGGCTGAAATCAGCAAGGCCAACCACGCCATACCCATCTTCATGGCCCATGGCACCAGCGATCCGCTGATCGAAATCAAAAATGCCGTGCTGACCCGTAAGGCGTTAAGCCGTCTGGGGTATAAGGTTCACTGGCAGGAATATCCGGTGGCGCACACGGTCTGCCATGAGGAAATCCAGGATATCCGCGCCTGGATACTGGACGTCCTGGGGTAGGACGCGCCGGGTTCAGTCCCTATTGGAAGCGATGGGTCCTGATTCCCCGGAAAAAAATTTGGGGGAAAATAATGGTCGCCCTTGTAAAATGGTTTTTGAGGTTTCCCGAAGCGCGTTTGTCACGCCGTATTGGGCTGTGGGTTTTTTTCAGTGTCATCGTCATCGAAACGATCATATTTATTCCCTCATACATGAACCGTAAAAAAGAACTGCTGGCGCAGATTAAAGACATTGCTTCTACAGAAATCGCTCTGATCATGAAACTCACACCGCAGATAGTATCGGATGAAGAACTTTTGCATCGGCTGGAAGCATTGACCCACCACCATTCGATTATCGGCGGAACCCTCTATCGTCCGGATGGGGGGACCGTCGGGTCGTTTGGAGAGAAACCCGAACTGATGCTTTCCCGGGTTCAATCCCATGGTGTCATCACCCGGTTAAATCACGACGGTTCTCGCTACGATCTGGCCAATCGAGCGGTGCGACCCTCCGGTGATTATTATGTGATTGTTCGCAACGACGCCTCCCGGGTCAAAACGGAATTGCTTAATTTCTTTCTGCGCATTGCAGGTCTCGTGATCGTCATCTCGATCTTTATTACCGTAGGAGCCTGGCTCGCCCTGGGAACGCTCGTGGTAACTCCTATTCTGAAACTGCGCAGGGACCTGGTCAATGCCGGAGAAGCCATCAGCAACGATCGGCCGCCGCCTGATTTTTTCACGCCCTCCTTCAGCCGACCGGATGAGCTGGGTGACGTCATTGATGCCTTCCGGCGGATGTACCGGCAAATTACCGATGCCATCGACCGGCGCAAACGCGCCGAAGAGGCGCTGCAGAGGAGTTTCCATCAAATGGAAGCCTATTCCCGCGTGCTGGACAATGAACTGAAAAAAGGCCGAAGGATTCAGCATAACTTTCTGCCGTCCGTATTGCCGCTCATCCCGAGATGGGAGAGTGCGGCATACTTCAAACCGGCCCGTCAGGTGGCCGGTGATTTTTACGATCTCTTTACGTTGCCGGGCAACGGTGTGGGAATCGTCATTGCCGATGTGTGCGACAAGGGGGTGGGCGCAGCGCTTTTCATGGCTCTTTTTCGCAGCCTGATCCGGATTTTTTCAGAACAGGCCGCCCGGAAGGAATGGACCCGAACCGATCGCCAATGCGTGTCCGCGGCCGCCGCTTCATCAGAATTGCAGACGGCTGAAAACAGCACCCATATCAGCGCATTATCATCCGTGGCACTGACCAACCATTATATCGCGACACATCACGGGGACCTGGCCATGTTCGCGACCCTGTTTTTCGGTGTGCTGGACCCTGCTACCGGCATGCTGAATTATATCAGCGGCGGGCATGACCCCCTTCCCATCATCGGATCCGGGGGCGGCGTAGCAACAATCTTAAAAGCGACGGGCCCGGTCGTGGGTGCAATGCCGGAGATGAAATTCAGCATCCGCCAGGTCCATCTGGCACCGGGAGACATCCTGGTGGGCTATACCGACGGTGTAACGGAAGCCGTCAACAAGACCGGCGATCGTTATACGTTTAAAAAATTGCTGAAACTCCTGGCGGACCCGATGACCTCAGCCACGGAAGTAACACAAAAAATCGCCGCCGGCGTCAGCGCTCACACCGGTCACACGGATCAGCATGATGATATCACCTTGCTGGTCCTGCGCCGAATCCCTTAATCCCATGACTTTTTTACATTAGGACAGGTCATCTTTTCCTCTATTGATATATTCCCCGCCCAGACGATTGTTAATAACCGGCAAAGAATCCGGCGGCGGTTTCAACCCCCCGCTGAGATCGATTTATGATTGTCCGTCACGCATATTGACTTTTGCTGTTGCGTACTTAAGATATCCATAACTGAAACCTCAAATGGCTATAAAATAAGGAATTAACCCATGGGGAAAAAGGTAATTATCGATACGGAAGAATGCATTGGCTGCGAAAGCTGCGTAGAACTTTGTCCCGAAGTCTTCGCATTTAATGAAGCTGAAGAAAAAGCGGAAGTGATTCTGCCCGAAGGCGGCCCGGAAGACTGTATCCAGGAGGCCATTGAAACCTGCCCGGTTGAATGTATCCACTGGGAAGAAGACTGACGCCGTCTTTTTCAGATAGAACCATCCGTTTTTACCCGGATTTTCCGGGTTTTATTTTGGGGCCTGTTTGGGCTCAGGCGGATAGATGTTTTCAAACCGTTTTTTCCATCTATCTTAAAGATTTGAATGCCTATTTCCGGCAGGAATCATTACCAGGCGAAAACCCAGACTGGGACCGAAAAAGTCGACCGGGTAGCTGAACCGCCGGCTGCAGCGGACGCTCCAGGCGTCCACGTTCCAGCCGCCGCCACGAATCACTCGATCGGGTCCTTTTTGCGTATTTACCGGATTATGACTCGCCGGCATCAGATACGCGTCTTCGCGATACGTGTCCCGGCACCACTCCCACACGTTGCCGCTCATGTCGTACAAGCCCAATCCATTGGGAGCGCGGTTGCCGACCGGCTGGGTGCGGCCTTCGCTGTTGTTTTCGTACCAGGCCAGCTTGTCAACGTCATTGCCGCCGGCATATAGCTCCTCTTTGCCGCCGCTGCGCGCGGCATATTCCCATTGGGCCTCGGAAGGGAGCAAAAATTTATAGCGGCCGGCTTGGGCCGCATTAATTTTTTTTATAAATTCCTGTATGTTTTCCCAGTTGACCTGCTCAACCGGCAACCGGTCGCCTTGAGTCCGGGAAGGATTCTCCGGCATAAGATGGTTCCATTGCGCCTGGGTAACCGGGTATTTAGCGATATAAAAATCCGTCAGATGAACCTGATGCACCGGCTGCTCGTTTTCAATGCCTACGCCGAAGGTATCCCCCATAGCGAAGACGCCGCCGACAATGTGAACCACCTCCATGCCGGTAACCGTTTCCCTGAAAATCGGACTTCTCCCCTGGGGCGCGGCCGAACCGGCTGCGCACACCGGACAATCGCTGTGCGCCTGTAAAATCCTGCTGCCGCAAACCTTGCAAAACAGACGCGTTTCGCACTCCGGGCACCGTTTCCAGTTTAACTTGACCGGAATTCCGCACTGAGGGCAATCAAGCCCGTCCAGCGGATGTTCACAGGCCGGACAGAATTTCCAGCTATCGTTTACAGGTTCACCGCAGGCCGGGCATGTTGATGGATGTTGATTCACTGTCATCGGTTAAAATGTCCATGTGGTTTTACGCGGGGACCCATACCAACAATTCCCTTGGCCTTGCACCATATTTATGAATCCCCGCTGAAACAGTACCGGAAACCATGTCGAACCGGTTCTTATACGAAAATCGAAGTTTTTTATATCACAGAGCGGCTTGCGATTGCAACGATCGGTTTAAACCCAAAATCCGATATACTTTCCGGCTAGGGCTTAACTCCTGCCGGATATCCGCGAAGGAGATTATTAGCGAAAACAGGCTGAATCGTTAACGATGATAAACAGGCCGAAACTGCCTGTGGGGTTTTAAACTTGCTTATCCATGACAAGTAGGGTAAAGGAGTAGGTCATGAAATATCGCAAACTGGGCAAGACCGGACTCAACATATCAGTAATGGGCATCGGCACTTTTCAATTTGGCGGCGCCTGGGGAAAAGCGTTTACCCAGAAAGAAGTCGACGAAATCATTGCGGCCGGACGGGAAGCAGGCGTGAACCTTATCGACACGGCCGAATGTTACGGCGATCATTTGGCTGAAAAATTCATCGGCAAGGCTATCCGGGCAGACCGCGAAAAATGGATCGTAGCCACCAAGTTTGGTCATCGCCGAGTGTCGCTGATTCAGCGTCAGGACCTGTGGTCGGTTACCGATGTCCGGATTCAGTTGGAGGATTCCCTGCGGGCGCTTCGAACCGATCATATTGATTTGTATCAATTCCATTCCGGTCCCAACGACGTATTCGACAATGACGCCCTCTGGACCATGCTGCAAAAGGAAGTTCAGACCGGAAAGATCCGGTTTCTGGGAATCTCATTACCAACCGGAAACCTGGAGTCTCAGCGCTACCAGATCGAAAGGGCCGGCATTGTCGGTGCGAGTTTTATTCAAGTACGTTATAATCGCCTGATCCGCACCGCCGAACAGACGGTTTTACCTTCCTGCCGGCAACAGAATCTGGGAGTGCTGGCGCGGGTCCCCCTGGAAAGCGGATTTTTGACTGGTAAATATACTCATGGCGCCTCATTCCCTGAGGACGACGTCCGCTTTAAAAAATATAATGCCGACGCGATTTCAAGGATGGTAACAGAAGTCCAAAAAATCAAAGAAAACGAAGTCCCCGAGGCGGTTCCCATGTCCGTTTGGGCACTGGCTTGGGTCTTAAATAATCCAGTCGTCACCAGCGTCATCCCCGGCTGTAAATACCCGGAACACATCCGCCAAAACGCTATCGCAGCCGACCTTTAAATTTAATCATAAAAGGATTTATACTATAATGAAGCGGAGGAAAAAACAAAGTGAATCTCAAATCAAAAATAAATCTGGAAAACCAAAAGAAAGTAGCCAGCGATAAGCTTGCCGCCCGCATGTCCGCTCTCAAAGAGAACGGTTTGAACGATGTCGAAATTAAACGCGACAGCCTGATCAAAAAAATGAAAGCCGACATCCGCAAGGCAAACTACCGCCTGGCCTGCATTGCCGCCCAGGAAAAATTAAACGCCGATAAAGTCCAGGCCAAGGCAGACAAATTGGCTGCAAAAAAGGAAGCCAAAGAAAAGCCGCCCGCCAAGTCCGCCAAGGCGGCGCCCCCAAAGAAAGAAAAAAAGAAAAAGCAATCCCCTGCTACGGGCGAGCAGGCCTAATTATCAGCTTTTCATCCGGAGTTTAAAGCCTCCCTGCCCATTCAATCCCGGTCCACGCCCCTCTGTTAGGGGCGCGGTCGGGGTATTGATTGACTTCCATTGAATTTTAGCCATTTTTGTCTCCGGAATCCATTTCCCCCAAATGGATGACTGCCACATAACCGAACTAATTTATTGACAAATTAATTAGTTATGGTATTGCAAAAAGCAACCTGTCAACTTGAAGCAAACCTTATTTTGAATTTTCTAACCGCAGCGCAAGACTGATGGAAAAGAGCCGTGCCAGGATCAGAAATTAACTGATTCAAGCAATGACATAGCTAAAAGTCTACAAAGATCGAACTTTTGATCATAGAGGAACGAATAATGTTAACCAGATTGATTGCAAGAAATTTCAAACGTTTTGCTTCTGTTGAAATCGAATTGGGCAATCCAGTAGTATTTATCGGACCGAATAATTCCGGAAAAACCACAGCCCTTCAAGCGCTGGCCCTCTGGGAGATAGGACTTAAGCGTTGGAATGAAAAACGCAAAGGAAAAACATCACCGGAAAAAAGACCGGGAGTCACTATTAACCGTCGTGATCTGATAGCCTTGCCTGTACCGGATGCAAAACTGCTATGGCGGGAACTGAATGTCAGAGATGTTCAAAAAATCAAAGAAAAAACCCAGACGAGAAACATCCGCGTTGATATCCTTGTTGAGGGCATAACCGCGGATACTCCCTAAAATTGCGGTCTTGAATTTGATTATGCCAATGAGGAATCATTTTATTGTCGGCCGTTGCGCCTTTCAGAGGATAAAAACCCTCAAAGAATGCCGATTCCGGAACAGGCCGACAACATACAATTGGCATTTCTTCCGCCCATGTCGGGTTTGGCAGCTAATGAAGACCGCCTTGATACGGCAATCAGATTATTGCCGCAAGCCACTCTGAGGTGTTGCTTAATGAAGCAGCGGAACGGGATGTCGTGGTTGCATTTGTAGGCAAGCCCCATCGCATCAATGATCGAGGCGGACAACTGATAAAATCCTTAAGGGACATAGGATTCGAGCATTATTATCAGGCTGAACAGACCGGCTGGGTATTATATTTGGAGGGATCGACCGATTTAGCAATATTAAGAGCATTTGCCGAAACATGGGGGCATTATGATGCAATCGATATTCTCCAAAGACCTTTCGTTCATTATGTAAGCAATCAACTTTCCGAGGTGAAGAAACATTTTTTTGGCCTGAAAGAGGCCGTACCTGATATCAAAGGGATAGCAATATTCGACAGGCTTGATCACGATTTGCAGGATGAGGTGGGAGCTCATGTTTATATGTGGAAAATGAGAGAAATTGAAAATTATCTTTGTTCCCCGGAAACCTTGATAGCCTATGCCAGGGCAAGTGGTAAAGATAGCTCTCCAGGTCCTCTTTTTGAAGCAGCCTCTGCCGATAAGCGTCAAAAGATCATGGAAGCGACAATCGATGAGATGATAAAAGCAATGGATACGCTTGGGAAAGGCTCACCCTGGGATAAAAATACAAAAGTCAGCGATGAATTTTTGATCCCTCTTTTCAGGAAGTTTTTCAAAAAGCAAGGCCTTTATAATGTGATGGACAAGAAGAATTTTCATGAACTTGCCCGCTTTGTCCCAAAACATAAAATTGATCCGGAGGTAATTCAGATGCTGGATGCAATCGTTGCTGTGGCAAAAAGTTCAAAACCGAAAACTGATTAATAGGAAATAAAATCTATAATACCCTCCAAAAACTCAAAAGCGCGGGATTAGCGGCATAATGAAAGGTGATTACATAATCCTTACCCCAGCATGGGCATGACGACGGCAGGATGATTTATCGATAAAGACACGGGTTGTATAAATGAAGATATCCGAAAACATCTTCAATTGAGCCTTTATGAATTCGTTCCCGAAGATGAGTTTAATGAGACCGAAAAGGCTGTAGCCAGGTATCTTGAGGGACAAAAACGAGTACGAACAGGTTTATGTGGTGGAAACCAAGGGCCTCCTTTTAATTGGAAACCTGGATACGGACTATAAACGCAAGATGTTTTCAATCTGTACGAAAGAAGCCAAGTCGAGAAGCTGGTCGGAATTGGGGCTTGTGATGAAGCAAAAGGTCTTGCGGTTCGAGGTGCTGGCCGAAGATGAGTGGGAAGCCAAATTAAACGAAATGCTCCAAGCTTAATAAAATAGGTCAAAAAAGAGCTAAAAGGTTATCTAATGGGCTTTGATGGTTTGTCCCCACTTAACCAGATCGGCTGAATGAGCAGGTACTTGAGCACATCACCGGCAACGATATCCGCCTCTGAAATAATTTCCTTATTTCTGATGGATATGCCGGCCTCATGAACCGAATCCGGATGGCCGGAAATCAACGGGTGCCATGGAGGCAGGTCCCGGCCTTCCGCCACCGTGCGATAGCCGCAGGTTTTTGGCAGCCATTTCAATTTAAGTACATTTTCAGGAGAGATCTTTTTACAATCCCGTTCGAGCTGCAACCGGTTCGCATAAATTCGGCAGCGGCAGGTCTCCACATCCAGATGACGGCAGGCTATTGCAGTAAAGCGGATCTTGCCGGATTTTCCTTCGCGGAAGCGGTGCAGACAACAGATGCCGCACCCGCAGCAGAGCGATTCCCACTCGCTGCCCGACATCTCAATAAGGGTTTTGGTTTTCCAGAAGGGTTGCCCCGGTGCTCTCATTGTTCGGTTTTTTCCCTCAATTAGTCACCCTTCGACGTGTCTGATACATAGGGTTCCAGGATTCGAGGGGTCCAGGGGTCAAGTGTTTGTTTTCTTATGATTTTATCAGCAATTTCAGAATTCTTTCAACCGATTCGATGTTTCATTGAAGATTCGGCAGGTTTTTCCTTTCACTGGACCCCTTGAACCCTTGAACCCTTTTTTTACAACCCGATCCCCATGTCGGTAAATTCCTTTTCAATCAGCGCTTCCCATCCCCGGTTGGCTTTGGGGTTGGCCGGGCTGGGATGGGTGATTCTGCCGACGGTCACGTCCAGACCGGTCAAGGTCGCCGCGGCTCGCCGGGCCGCAAACTCCCCCACCCCCACAACATAGCGGGGATTCATCCACTCAACGGTTTGACGCAGGGCGCAGTCACAGGCTGTCAGCAGCGGTTTGAGCTCGTCCACAGGGAGGGTATTGGGGGTGCGGTTGCGGCCGCTTTCCTCCAGGAACATAAGCGGACAGTAATTGGCCACAAAAAAGCGGGAAAAAAATCGCTCCGGCGTTTGAAAGGTTTTTGCGGCCCAGCCCCACAGACGCCGACCGCTGACCTCACTGCGCCGGCAGCTAAACCCCTCAACCGGCCGCTTGGGATGCATCTTTGCCGGAATTCCGACGGGCGCTTCAATCTTGAGCCATTCTTTTACTGCGGCGATCTCGCCAAAGGGCACTCCGGTCTGGGCCATGCCCCAGGGGCCGGGATTCATTCCCAGCAGCACAACCTCCCGAGACGGTCCGGCATAGCGATGCAGGTAGCGGTCATATGTCTCACGGGCGTATTCAAGAGGATTGTACACATGGGTCACGGGCGGTCCGAACCGTAATTTTTTCAATTTTTTCAGCAGCGCGTCAGTGATCTTATCAATATTCATGACCGTTTCCTTCAAGCCGGCGGAAGCTTCCCGCCTGTTTAAGGCGTTTCCGTTTTAAACTTGCAACAACGTAATCGCCACTTTCCCGCCGAAACAAACGTCCACATCCTTGCCGGGCTGGCGGGGGCGTTCATGGATGGCGCCTTCATAGAAATAGTTTTGACCCTCCCGGCGGTAAACGTAGTTGTGCGGACCGGTGTCAAGAGCGCAAAACTCGTACGCTGGCACAGATTCACGCACCAGCGGATGAGGCAGGTTGACGTTCCAGAATTTCCCTTTCGCTAGGGGCCGACCCATCAGCATCTTCAGCAGGGATTCGGCATGATAAGCCGTAATATCCCAGTCAACAGTGTGGTTGCGGGCAACATACTGGGATATCGCGATGGAGCGAAATCCCAGAATTGCGGCTTCCCGGGCCGCGGCAACTGTTCCGGAATTATAGACATCCGAACCCAGATTGGCCCCGGGGTTGATGCCGGCAATCAGCCAGTCGGCATCCGGCGCCAGGACTTTCAAGGCAATCCGGGCACAGTCCGCCGGCGTGCCGCCGATGCTGTATCGGCCGGCGGATAGTTCTCTTACCAAAATGGGCAAATGGGTTGTCACCTGGTGACCGACACCGGAGCGGGGACCATCGGGCGCCGCCACGATAATTTCCCCGTCGGTATGCAGCGTTTCAAATAAAATCTGCAGGCCGGGGGCATCCACCCCGTCGTCATTGGTGAGTATGAGCTTCAACCCGCTGGTGTTCCTTCCTGTTTTTCCAGTATTCGGCCGGCCGCTTCCAGTGAATGTTTGATTCTTAAAAGGAACTGCTCGGGGATGCCGATCGTTCGGCGATTTTGATAATCAAAGAACAAAACGCTTATTTGGGCCAGTGCAATTACTTTATCTGCCTCAGTGCTGTTGACTTTGAAAAGTAAATTAAGGCCTTTGCTGCCGACATCGCCAACAGCTACTTCAATCTGCAATGTTTCACCATAAAATGCCTCCTTCAGATAATTCACCAGCAAGTCCGTATAAATAACACCAGCGCCGCCGGGATTTCCCCGCTCAATACCGTTGGCATTAAAAAATCCAGCCGAAGCATCGTTTAAAATTCCCACTAGGCTGTCAAAACCCAAATGATTTGCGGTATTCAAATCGTTGATTCGAACCCTGGTGGCTTGCCGGTAAATTGTTTTTTCAGGATATTGAATTTTGATTCTATCCACTGTTTTTTCCCTGTTCATATGGTATTTCATTTGTGATGCGTTTTATGCAACCTTAACCTAAACTATTGGCGCCCCCTGAAGCAAATATACAATTTGTCATGTTTTATCCCCGGGGGGGTAAAGTGTTAACCGCTCCAGCGGAATTTGCGGTCGGTCCGAGTAAAGCTGACGGTTGAATATAATGCCGAATGATAAATTTTCACCCCTGCTGATTTTTTAAATTAATTGTTGACTTTCATTTGATGTTTTCGTTATTTAGTCACAATATAGCTGAGAATAGGTAAAAAGCACTAAAAACCCGCGAACGAAAGCTTTTACAAAAACTCCATCGGAAGCGGTTTTCCACTGATTTTCATTGCTTTTTTTCTTTTTGTTCATTAGTTTGGCGAAAAAAGCTGCAGTGCTGCTAAAAACAGCTTGATAATTTTGGGAATTATTTTTTTATTTTATAAAAGGAGGTTAAATTATGGCAGGTGCAAAAAAAGTAAAGCGTGATGTTTCCAGCTTAAGGAACAGCATTAAATGGCTGCTTTCCGAGGGAGATGTTGTCGAAACCAGTAAAGAGGTCAACCCCGATCTGGAAATTACGGCGCTTCAGAAAAAACTGGACGGCGGTCTGGGCCTTCTGTTTCGAAACGTAAAAGGCTATGATCACATCCAGGCCATCACCAACATGTATGCCAACCGGAATGTCATCAATAAAATGTTCGGCTGGAAAGACGAAACGGACCGCACGATTCAGTTGGCCAAGGCGCTGACCCATCCGATCCCGCCGGAAACCGTAACAAAAGCTCCGGTTCAGGAAGTGGTCATTACCGATGATCTGGACGTAAATAAACATGTGCTGGCCATCCGGCACACG
>ENA-OSEO01002736-OSEO01002736.1-sediment-metagenome-genome-assembly--contig:-NODE-2736-length-23446-cov-5.872909_pt1 | contig 23446 bp, 17 predicted proteins | sample MGYA00237883_ERZ534232 | MGnify/ENA metagenome assembly ERZ534232
GATGAAATTGGAGGAAGGTTTCCGGATCCACACGAGTATCAGGTCCCGCCGGAACTGGAAGGATGGGAAGAGATGTACCCGTCCCACTACCTGTTTTCAACGGAAAGGGAAGACTGGGAAAAGCAGCAATTTTGGTACCAGGACAAGATTCACGCCCCGGAACCCATGCCGCCCCTGGATCTGATCTTTCAGGAGGCCTGGCAGATCTCTCTCTCGCAGTATACCACGAGGGTATTCTGCATTCCCCCGGCCCAGGGAATCGCCCAAAGGATGGTCGGATGCTACATGTACATCTGCGCCATTGCACCGCCGCCCGATGAGATTATAGGAGAAAAGGCGGAACTTTTCGGAAAGCGGGTCTTTTATGTATTTGAGCATTACGATGAACTATGGGACAAATGGCTGATAAAATTCAAGGCCCTTGGCAGGGAAATGGAGGCGGTGGAGGTCCCGACGGAACTGCCCAAGTATGTCCCCGAGGATCAGGTCCTCCCCGCCCCCACTGGCTGTTATGTATCGTATGACATCTTAGAGGCATTCGACAAGATCGCCCTCAAGATGATCAAGGCCTGGCAGTATCACTTTGAGATGTTGAACCTGACCTACCTGGCCTATCTCATGTTCGGCGATGTCTCCAGAAAGCTTTTCCCCGGGATCAGCGAAAGCGCCATCGGAAAGATGGTGGCCGGCGCGTATGTCTCGATGTTCCGGCCGGAAGAAGAGCTGTGCCGCCTGGCCCGGCTGGCCACTTCCCTGCGGGGCGTTGCCGAAATCCTCAAAGGAGATGACGGGGTCAAGGAAAAAATATCCGAACTCAATAAAATCCCTGACGGCCGGCAATGGCTGGAAGAGTACGAAAAGGCGAAGGATCCCTGGTTTCATGTCTCCTGCGGCAGCGGGTGGTTCCACTATGAAGGAAGCTGGATCACCCACCCGGAAATCCCCTTCGGGTACATCAAGGGGTATGTGGAGCGCCTGGAACGGGGGGAAACCATCGAGCGCTCCTTGGACAATATTGAGAAACAGCGGGAAGCCATTGTTTCCGAGTACCGGGCCCTGATTCAGACCGATGAAGACCGGAAATCATTCGATGACGCCTTCAAGGTGATTCGAACCATCTACCGGTATGCCGAAGATCATCTCTTTTGGGTGGAGCACTGGTTCCACACCATCTGGTTCAAGAAGATCCGCCAGCTTGGAAGCCTTCTGGCCAAAAACGGAATGATCGAAAGCCCGAGCGACATCTTCATGTTCAACCGCTATGAAATCCCCGAGCTGTTGACGGAACTCTCCACGTGGTGGGCTTTGGGAGAAGACATTCCCCACCGGGGAACCTACTACAAGGAAAAGGTGAAAAAACGAAGAAAAATTCTGGATGCGGCGAGCAAGTGGAATCCCACGCCGGCGCTGGGCGTGCCTCCCGAAGAAGTGGCGGAGCCCTTCACCATCATGCTGTGGGGGATTACCACCGACAGGGTAAAGGAATGGCTCAAGGGCGTGGATGTTACCGCAGCCGCCGACATGAACGAAATCAAAGGGTTTGCATCCTCCGCAGGGGTTGCCGAGGGACCGGCCCGGGTTCTCAAGCTCCTCAAGGACATCGTGGACCTCCAGCCCGGTGAAGTCCTGGTCTGCCCGTCCACCAACCCCTCCTGGGCGCCGGTCTTTACCCAGATCAAGGCGGCGGTGACCGATATCGGCGGGCTGACCAGTCATGCCGCCATTGTATGCCGGGAGTACGGCGTCCCCTCGGTGACCGGAACCGGGGTTTCCACCTCCGTCATCAAGACCGGGGATATCCTTCGGGTGGACGGCGACACCGGGGTGGTCACCATCGTCAAGAGGGCCTCTTAGCATCAGATACCGGTGGAACCCACGGCCCCCGGGTTTCACCGCCCCTGTTCAATACGTGCATCGTCCTCTCCCTTTCCATTGAAAACGGAAGGGGAGAGGACAGGGGACCGGAAAGGAAGAAAAAAATGGCCTTTGTCCTGGATTTTAGGGAATTGGACAAGCACTCCCTTCCCGCGGTGGGGGGTAAAAACGCGAGTCTGGGCGAGATGATCAAGGCCGGTATCCGGGTCCCGCCGGGGTTTGCCGTGACCACCGATGCGTATATTCACTTTATCGACAACGCCGGGATCCGGGACACGCTTTTTCAAGTATTGTCCGATGTCAAGGCCGGCGACGTGGCATCCTTGGATGCCGCCAGTGAAACCCTTCAACGCCGGATCGAGGAGACGCCCCTTCCTTCGGAAATTCGGGACGCCATTGAAGAAGGATACGATCGACTTTGTCGCGAATGCGGCCTACCGGAAACCCCGGTGGCGGTTCGATCGAGCGCTACCGCTGAAGATCTTCCCACTGCCAGTTTTGCCGGGCAACAGGATACCTACCTGTGGATTCAAGGGGGTGCCGGCGTAACCCATCATGTCCAGCGTTGCTGGGCCAGCCTTTTTACTTCCCGGGCCATCGCGTACCGGATTCGAAATCAATTTCCCCATGAAAAGGTTTATATCAGCGTAGGGGTCCAAAAAATGGTCAACGCCAAGGCGGCCGGCGTGATGTTCACCCTCAATCCCACCGACGGGGATGCGTCCAAGGTGGTCATTGAAGGGAGCTGGGGGCTCGGGGAGACCGTGGTCTCCGGATCCGTGAACCCAGACCGTTTTGTGGTGGATAAGGTCATATTGGAAGCCGGTGTGAAAAACATCTCCGCCAAACATATCGAATGCGTTTTCGATGCAAAGCAGGGAAAGGTGATCAACGCGGAGGTGGATCCCAAACGGCAGTGCGTCTGCTGCCTGGAGGATCAAGAAGTCAAGGAACTGGTCAAAATCGCGAAATACATCGAACGCCATTACGGGAAACCCATGGATATTGAATGGGCCATCGATTCGGACATGACCTTCCCGGAAAGCGTCTTTATCGTCCAGGCACGGCCCGAAACTGTCTGGAGCCGGAAAAAGACCCAATCCGTGATCGGTGCAAAAAGCGGGTACCAGCTCCTCATGGAACAGGCCATGAAACGGATCAAGATCACCCAATAAAAGGGAATGTGCCGCTGGTGAAACTCTTGCAAAACAGGATGGAAGTAAAACAAACGGAAGAACGAAATGTTGGGAAAAAGGAAAACGTAAAAAAGGAGGTTGTGTTCATGGGTATGAAGGACATGCGGGACTTTGTAAAAAAGGCCGAATCCGAAGGTTTGTTGAAACGGATCACGGCGGAAGTGGATTGGGACCTGGAATTGTCCCACATCGCCAAGCTCAACGAAGAAAAAGCCGGGCCGGCACTGTTGTTTGAAAACGTCAAAGACTACAAGACGCCGGTCATCACCAGCGTGTGCACCACCACCAGACGCCTGGCGATGATCATGGGCCAGCCCCTGGATTCCACCCTGGTGGACCTCTACGTGGCCTGGGCCAGGCTCGGAGAGCACCTGGTGCCGCCCAAGGAAGTGGATAAATCCCAGGCGCCGTGCAAGGAAAATATCCTCATGGGTGACGACGTGGACCTTTACCAGTTTCCCGTTCCCAAATTCTACCCCATGGACGGCGGGCGATACTTTGGGACGGCCCATTTCATCATCAGCAAGGACCCCGAGACCGGATGGGTCAACCTGGGGACTTATCGGAGCCAGCTTCTGGGGAAAAACAAGATCGGCACCCAGTTTATCAAGGGGAAACACGCGGACATCATGCTGAAAAAGTATCAAAAGATGAAAAAGCCCATGCCGGTGGCCTCGGTGGTGGGGTGCGACCCGCTCCTCTTTGTCCTGGGCGCCGCGCGGGTGTCGGCCTTCGTCTCAGAATACGATGTGTGCGGCGCTCTCCGGGAGGAACCGGTGGAAGTGGTCAAAGGGGAGACGGTGGACCTGCCTGTTCCGGCCCACGCGGAAATCGTCGTGGAAGGTGAGGTGGACGCGGATAAATTCATGGATGAAGGCCCCTTCGGCGAGTACACGGGATACTATTCGGGCGTGGGAACCGATCCCCGCAATTTCATCGATGTCAAGTGTGTCACATTCCGGAACAACCCCATCTTCTGGGGAACCACCGTGGGCCGGGCCGTCACGGACACCCACATGACCATGGCGCTGTCTTACGGGGCTGCCCTGTGGCAGCAGCTGCTCGCCATGAAGATTCCGGGATTGAAGGCCGTGTACTGCCCGCCGGAAGGTTCGGGTCGTTTCCTGGCCATTATTTCCCTGAAGCAGATGTACCCCGGGCATGCCGACCAGGTGCTCACGGCGGCCGTTTCCACGGAGATGGGGGCCTACGGCCTGAAAACCGTCATCGTGGTGGACGAAGACATCGATCCCTGGGACCTCCCCCGGGTCATGTACGCCTTGAGTTTCCGGTTTCAACCCAACCGATGCCAGGTCATCAAGCGGGGCCGTTCCACGCCGCTGGATCCGTCCTTGCCCATCGAGTCCCGGGAAATCACGGGCAGGCTCCTCATGGACGCCACCATTCCCTACGAGTGGAAGAAAAAGCCGATTCCCATCGAACTGGATCCGGATGTGGTCAAGCGGGTGGAGTCCCGATGGTCTGAATTGGGACTGTAATTTTCCTCGGTTGCGCCGGCAAGGCCTTTTCCGGCGCAACCGCTCCTCCACATTAAAGGCACGGCCGGGAAGGATTCAGCAGTTCATATGCTTTCCGCCGGGCCGAACCAAGGAGTGTACGTTATGCCCGACAATCCTTTAAACGGAAAACGGATTCTCGCCGTTGACGACGAACCGGACATCCTGGAGACGCTGGAAGATCTTCTGCCCATGTGTGAAATCATCAAGGCGTTTTCCTTTGAACAGGCCAGGCGCCTTCTGGAAACCCGGGAATTCGATTTGGCTGTTTTGGATATCATGGGGGTAGGCGGATACGGGCTTCTCGAGATCGCAAAGAAGAAAGGGATTCCCGCCGTCATGCTCACGGCCCATGCACTGACCCCGGGAAGCATCGTCAAATCCATCAAAGAAGGGGCTGCCTCCTATGTCCCCAAAGAGGAACTCCACAACATCGAGTCTTTTCTGATCGATGCCTTGAAATCCAAAAAAGAGGGAGTGAATCCCTGGGATGCCTGGGAGGAACGGTTTTCGAGTTCCTATTTTGAAAAGCGCTTCGGGGCGGCATGGAAGGACAAGGACAAGGATTTCTGGGATACCTTCAATGCCGGGCTTCGCGCCAGGAAGAAAAAAGACGAATCCGGAACGGCGTAACTTCAGATCACAAAAGCATTTTCAGGACGTTGCCAATCGCAAAGGAGGGATCCATTTGAAACCGATTCGATACACCGAAAAAATGGTCGATGAGTTCGTCCGTGACGGATACTGGACCCAGGAGACGTTTTTTGATTTTTATGAAAAAAACGCCCGGGAGTTGGGAGATCGGGAAGCCCTGGTGGATTCCCGGTACCGGCTCACATGGGCCGACGCCAAAACCCTTGTGGATGCCATCGCCGCGTCCTGGGTGGCGATGGGCATCGAAAAGTTTTCCCGGGTCATCATCCAATCTCCCAACAGCGTCTTCGGGTTTCTGGCCCGCATCGCCTGTGAACGCGCAGGCCTCATCTCCCTGACCGTGTATCCGTACCTGCGGCAGCGGGAATTGCATTACATGGTGGAGCGCACGCAAGCCTCCGCCGTCGTGATCCCGCACATGTACAACAAGTTCGATTATCTCGAGATGTACCGGGAACTCCAAAAAGGGTTCTCCCATTTGAAAAAAATATTTCTTTTCGACGACCAGGTGCCTTCCGGTGCGCCCGAAGGGACCCATTCCCTGACGAAGATGGCCTTTGAACGGGCAAAAAAATCCGTGGATGCATCGCTTCTCGACGGGCGCCGCCTCGATCCCCTGTGGAACGTGGCCCTCCTCACCACAACCTCCGGGACCACGGGAATTCCGAAGCTGGTGGAATGGCCCACCGCCCCGCGGATTTGCACCTCCAAGGGCCGCATCGGGCTGTGGGACTTGACGAAAGACGACATCACCATGGCCATCGCCCCCCATGCCGGGGGTGCCGCCGGAACCCTGACCTACTTCGCTGCGCCCCTGGCCGGCGCCAAGACCGTGATGCTCGAAGAATTTTCCCCGGAGGCGGCACTTTCCCTCATTGAAAAAGAACGGGCCACGGCCATCGGGGTCGTTCCTACACACCTGGTGCGGATGCTGGAAGCCGATCCTTCCAAGTATGACTTGAGCTCCCTGCGCTTCATCCGGTCCGCCGGCGGATACCTTTCCCCCCAGATCGCCGAGGAAGCCGAACAGGCCTTCGAGGCCGTCATCACCAGCGACCTGGGCACCCAGGACATGGGGTCGGTTTCGGGGTGCCGGGTGGACGATTCCAAGGAACTGCGGCGGCGGAGCGTGGGCCGCATGCTTCCCGGGAACAAGGTGCGACTCCTGGATAAAGACGGAAAAGAAGTTCCCGAAGGCCATCCGGGTATTCTCTATTTCCGGGGTCCCCATGCACCGGCCGGATATTACCGGGACGAGGCGCTCACCGCCACCGTATTTGATCCGGACGGATGGACCACCACCGGCGATATTGTCAAGGTCGAACAGGGTTGCCTGTGGATCCTGGGCCGGGCCAAGGATATGATCATCCGGGGGGGGCAAAACATCTATCCCGCGGAGATCGAAGGCCTCTTGAATGAACATCCCAAGGTGGGCTCCGTGGCCATCGTGGGGTATCCGGACCGGGAAATGGGGGAGCGCGCCTGTGCCTACGTCATCCCCCGGCCGGGACAGACATTGACGTTCGAAGAGATGGTGGACTTTTTGAAGGCCAAAAAGCTGGCCATGTTCAAGCTTCCGGAGCGGCTCGAGGTCGTGGATGCGTTTCCCACCGTGGGGGATTCGGGGAAAGTCAACAAGGAGGCGCTGAAAAAGGACATCGCCGAAAAAGTACAATCGTCATGACCCGGAAAAAATCCATCCTTGTTCTTTCCACCCTGGATACCAAGGGGGTGGAAACCCGGTATGTCAAAGACAGGCTGGCGGATCTCGGGCTGATGCCGCAGATCCTGGATCTGTCCATGGGCGGGGAAGGGGCCTTTGCCGCGGAAATTTCCGCGCACCAGGTGGCCCAGGCAGGCGGGGGCAGCATAGAGGATATCCGCCGCTCCCGGGATCGCGCACGGATTACCCGGACCATCACGGCGGGCGCTTCGGCCATCGCCGTGGAATTGGTTTCAAAGAATGAAATCCACGGGGTCATCGGCATCGGGGGATCCACGGGGTCTTTGATGGCGTGTGACGTGATGCGGTCTTTGCCTTTTGGAATCCCCAAGTTGATGGTCAGTTCCACGGCGGCGCTCCCCGGCCTTTCCACCCGGTACATCGGCACGGCGGATATCGTTCTCTTTCACTCGGTCATCGAGATCTCGGGTTTGACGGATCTGTTGAAAAATGTCTTTGACCGGGCGGTATTCGCCATGGCCGGCATGGTGGAGGACGGCATTTTTCCGGCGCTTTCCGGGCAGGGGAAACGGATCGCGTTGACCATGCTCGGTCCCTGTGAAAAATGCGCCACCGCAGTAAGGAAGGGGCTGGAAAAAACCGGTTTCCAGGTGATCGGGTTTTCGGCGGCCGGGATCGGAGACCGGGCCATGGAGAAGATGATTCAAGACGGCTTTTTCCACGGCGTGGTGGACCTGGCGCCGGGGGGCGTGGGGGAACATCTTTTCGGATTCATGCGGGACGCCGGGCCGGACCGGATGGAATCGGCCGGGAAAAAGGGGATTCCCCAGATCATTTCCACCTGCTCGGTGAACCACATGACCCCGGCCAAGTCCAAATACAAGCCCGAATACCTGGATCGTCCCCAATACCACCTGGACAAGCATCGGACCTGGATCCGGCTCTCCGACGAAGAACTCCGACAGGTGGCCCGGGTATTTGCCGAAAAACTGAACAAGGCCTCCGGTCCTGTCACGGTCCTCGTCCCTTCCAACGGGTGGTCGGCGGTGGACGCACCCGGGAATCCCACCCACGATCCGGCAGGGGATCAACGTTTTCTGGAAACATTGCGGTCGTTGATGAAACCGGAGATTCGGGTCCTGGAAGTGGAGGCCAATATGGAGGATCCGTCCTTTGCCGAAGCGGTTCTCCGGGACGCCGAGACACTTTTTTAAAGGATGAAATCTGAAGTTTTAGCGTTAGGCGTTGCAACCCGCGTCTGACGATGATTTATCATAAAGACACACGTTGAAATGACATGGAAGATGTCGGAGGCCAATTAATCGGCATCGAAATCGGTATCGGTATCGAAAATCAACCGTAAGGCGGCGTTCGTGGGCCCGGAAAAAAAATCCATCGCTTTTACCCTCAAAACCCGGACCGGCGCCTTTGACATCGAGGCGAGCGTCCGGCGGATCGGGCAGGATTTCGTGGTCTGTATCTGGGGCGGGGAGGCGCCCCACGTGGGTGCGGTGGCGGTGGCCCAGCCCCGGCCCAGCCTGAAAGATTCCCGGAACACCAGCGCCACGGCGTCCGTGTTCTGCGTGGTGGGACACAAAGAAGATGAAATGGCCAAGGCGGTATCCGAAATCCTTTCGGCCGTCCTGAACGCCCGGGTGGTGGTGACCGCCGGGATCCATTGGGACAAGTTATCCGCTGAGGGGATTTCGCGGGTCATTCAAAACAGTGAAATCCTGGTGGAAATGATATTGAAAAGAATCAACCCCAAAGTTGCATAAAAAACATGGCGAAGAGTGTTTAATACGCTTGATTTTTTAAAAAATGAAACATTTTATGCGATTGTTCTCGATATCACCGCATGGGAAGTCGAAGATCGCGCTTATTTTCGCCATGTTTTTTACCCTTCGGGAAAGCCGGAAGACTCCAGATCCTGCGTTGCAAAGGGTTCGCAGTAGACGACTACAGCTTCACCCTTTGCGCCTTGGCTCTGAAGCCTTCCGACTTTTGCAACGTTGGGGTCAACGGAATGAAACGGCGCCACCGGCAGAGACTACTTCGGCAAGAAGAAAAGAAAGGGTAAAAGATGCCCAGACGGATCGTGATCGGCATATCCGGGGCTTCCGGAGTCATTTACGGCGTAAAAATGCTGTCATTGCTTAAGGCCACGGATTTTGAAACCCATCTCATCCTGTCCGAGGCGGGAAAGATCAATATTCAGATCGAAACCGGTCTTTCCATCGATGACGTCGCCGGTTCCGCCGACGTGGTGCACGATTCCAAGGATATGACCGCTTCCCTTGCCAGCGGCTCCTTTTTAACGGAAGGGATGGTGGTGGTGCCCTGCACCATCAAGACCCTTTCCGCCATCGCCAACTCGTATAACAGCAACCTTTTGGTCCGGGCCGCGGACGTTACCCTGAAAGAGAAGCGGAAACTGGTCCTCGTGGTCCGGGAGACTCCCCTCCATAAGGGACACCTGCGGCTCATGTCCATGGCGGCGGACATGGGCGCCCATATCCTGCCGCCCATTCCGTCTTTTTATCACAAACCCAAAACCCTCGACGACATCATCCACCAGACCATCGGTAAAATCTTCGATTATCTGGGGATCGAACATCATCTTTTTCAGCGGTGGGGGGAGCCCCTTCCGGATCCGGATTGATTTTTACCTTGGAAGATGCATGACCGCAATCGGGATGTCTCCCGGGTTTCCCCAGGGGCCGCTCGATGTGTTCGTTGTGCCGTTATGATCGTAATCGTAGTACCAGGTGCGATTCGACGGTCTGAAAACAGCCACGTCATCGTTGTACCCGTCTCCGTCGAAGTCGCATGCGACGGGGATGTCTTCGGCGTATCCCCAGGGGCCTTTGACCTCGTCCGTGGTGCCGTCATGGTTGTAATCGTAATACCACATATGGTTCGAAGGGCGGAAAACCGCAACGTCGTCGGTGCAGGCATCCCGGTCGAAGTCCCCCACAATGGGTTTGTCTCCTTCCCAAGCCCATGGCCCGATGGCGGCATTGGTGGTACAGTCGTGGTTATAGTCGTAATACCACGTGCGGTTGGACTCCCTGAAAACGCCTACATCGTCATTGTGACCGTCGCAATCGAAGTCTCCGCCGAAGGGAATGTCGCCTTCCATACCCCACCAGCTGGGACTCCGTGCATCGGTGTTCCCGTCGTGATGGTAATCGTAATAAAAGATCCCTGTGGAAGGCCGGTAAACCGCCACATCATCCAGGATCAAGTCCCCGTGATCGGAATTGAAGTCTCCGGTCAAGGGGAGATCCGTGGATACTCCCCATGGGCCATAATAATTATCCGTGTTCCCGTCGTGGTAGGCGTCATAGTACCAGATACCGTTTCCGGGGCGAAAAACGCCGACACCGCATTCGGAATAGGTCGGGTCGAAATTTTCCATCGAGACCGGGGCGTCCTGCGGTTCCTGGGCATATCCACGAATGGGAAGAAATAGGATCGCCACAACGAATATCCAAACGCTTAAAGGCTTTTTCATGAGTCTCCTCCTCTAATGGGTGGGCTAGGATTTTTGAGGCATTTGAAAAAGGTTTTACGCTTTAGGCTCTTTAGGCGTGGAATTGAGATCCTTTCCGAGATTGGATAAATTCCATACAAAAAACGATGAATATGCCCTTCACATTAAAGAATGACTAGGATAAATTGTCATTAAAGTCAAGATATTTCTGTTAAAAGAGATACATGGAGAACGCCTTGCCTTTGATTTTTACATGCCGTCACCGGAAAATTTTCGGCAATCTGATTCTGGACATCGATTTTGAAAGGAATGAAAAAGGATGAAGTCTCTTCGACAGCCCAGCGGAACGCAACGGACGAAGGGGTTCGAGCAACCCGAAGAACTGATGCGGGTGGCCCTGGGAAAAGTGCCGGCAAGCCTTGTGGTGCAAAACGCCCGGGTGTTGAACGTGTATACCGGGGAATTGCTGGAGGGATGGTCCGTTGCCGTAAAAGGGAGCCAAATCGCCTGTGTGGAAAAGGACGTATCCCATGCCATCGGAAAGGATACGCGCTGTATCGACGCCGCCGGGAAAACACTGATCCCCGGATTCATCGACGGCCACACCCATCTGTCTTGGTTGTTCAGTCCGGCGGAGTTCCTGAAGGCGGCGATTCCCGGCGGCACCACGACGATTGTCACGGAAACCATGGAACCGTATCCCGTGTCCGGAGTCAACGGTGTGATGGATTTTATCGCATCCACCCAGGATCAGCCCGTCAAGATTTTTCTCACGGCGCCCGCCATGGGTTCCATCAGCAAAAGGACGGTGGGGATTTCTCCGAAGGCGTTAAACGCATTGCTGAAGCATCCGGCCGTCGTCGGACTCGGAGAATCCTATTGGCAGGGCGTGCTTCAAACCCCGGAAAAATTTTTTCCGGCGTTTGAAGCGACACGTCTTTTCCAAAAGGTTATTGAAGGGCACACGGCAGGGGCCCGGGGAGAAAAGCTCAACGCCTATGCCGCCCTGGGGCCGTCTTCCTGTCACGAACCCATCACCGCTGAACAGGCCCTGGAGCGCCTCCGGCTGGGCTTCTGGGTCATGATCCGGGAAGGCAGCATCCGCCGGGACTTGTCCGCCATATCCGAGATCCGGGCCACCGGAATCGATACACGAAGGATGATTCTCGTGACGGACGGCCTCAGCCCCAAAGACCTTCTGGAAAAAGGGGCCATGGAGTACGTGGTGCAAAGGGCCGTGGATTGCGGCTTCAAACCAGTGGAGGCCGTCCAGATGGCCACGGTAAACGCGGCCCAGCGCTTTTACCTGGATCACCGGCTGGGCGGCATTGCACCTGGCCGGGATGCCGATATGATTCTTATCCCGGATATCAAAACCATCCAGGCTGAAATGGTGATCAGCAACGGTCAGGTGGTCGCCGAACACGGAAAACTTCTCAAAAAACCCAGAAGCCATGTCTTTTTGAAAGAAAGCCGCAACAGCATCCACCTCAAGCGGGCCATGACCGCAACGGATTTCGACGTTTCGACCCGGAAAAGCGCACGTTACGCCCATGTCCGGGTGATGGAAACGGTTACGGACCTGGTGACCCGTGAATCGGAAGCCGTCCTTGCCGTAAAAGACGGAAAGGTCCTTCCCGATCCGGACGGGGACATCCTCAAGGTGGCGGCCGTGGATCGGACCCGGTATCCGGGCAAAACATTCACCGGTTTCATCAAGGGGTTTTGCATGAAGCACGGCGCCATTGCCTCGAGTGCGGCCTGGGATACATCCGATATCGTGGTGGTGGGGGCGAATGAATCGGACATGGCCCTTGCGGTGAATCGGATTCATGCGCTCCAGGGCGGGGCGGTGGTGTGCGCAAACGGAAAAGTCCGGGCGGAGATTGCCCTTCCCATCTTCGGCCTCATGAGCGATCTGCCCTTGAAGACGTTGAATCGGAAGCTGGCCGCCGTCCGCCGGGCCGCCGCCGCGCTGGGGATTCCCTTTCCCGATCCGCTGTTGACGCTGGTCACCTTGACCGGCGCCGCCATCCCCTTTTTACGTATCTGTGAAGAGGGGCTGGTAAATTTAAAGAATGGCGCCAATAGAAGCCTCATTGTTCGTTTACGATAAAAACGTCGTATCGGTCAACTGACAAGTTTACGGGAGAGAAAAGGCTTTGAGCGGTCTTATATTTCTTGATAGACGAGTTCTTTATTGATTTTCCAGACGTTATGATTTTCCCCCGTGATAATTTTTGCTGCCGTAAAACCCATTATCATGGAGTGATCCATATTATTGTAACGATGCAATCCGTTTCTTCCCACCGATTGCAAATTCCCAAGTCCGTCAAGAAAATGGCGAATGGTGTCCAAAGGATTCTCAAATCCGATGCGATAAACAGGGTATGCTTGGCTCTGTCGAATGACCACTCCGTCTTCCAAAATCGGATTTTTCAACAAGCCGAGCGCGTTGACCTCTTTAAAAGCTCGATCGATCAGGGCCTTGTCCGATAAAGACCATGTAATATCCCCTTCTTCACAAAAATATTCCACTCCCAAAGTCGTCATTTCATGACTCGGCGTCATTTCGGAACTCCAATTCGGTATTATTTGAATTCTGCAAGCTTTTGTATGGGGATTATGGATGTAAATCCAATTATCATAAAAACGACACTTACCCTTTAAAATAAGTCCTACCAGAATAAATGCGCGAAATTCCAAAGTGTCCGCCGATTTTCGGACAATATGAGGCGGCGGAGGTTCTATTGATCGTACTAAATCCGGCAGCGACATTGTAGAGATGAGGTGATCGCAAGTAAATTCTTCGGAAACCCCCTTTGTATTGCATAAAATTCCCGAGATGCTTTTTGTATTGCGATAAATTTTAACGACTTCAGACCGATAGCGTATTTCGGCGCCCTTGGACTTTACGATGTCAGACATCTTTTCCCACATCATCCCGGATCCGAGACGGGGATAAAAAAAGTTTCGAATCAACGATTTGGGTGGGTTCGTGTTGAATATGGAATTTCCGATCAACGAACCGATGGAAAGCCCTTTGATTCGCTGGGCAGCCCATTGTGCATCAATTTGATCACAGCGGATGCCCCACACCTTTTCCGTATACGATTTAAAAAAAGTTTCGTATAATCTTTTTCCAAAGTGATGAATCAACCATTCCTCTAAGTTATCCGTTTTTTTTCTGAAATTTCCTTTTTCTTTTAAATAGCTTAGAACTATTTTAAAGCTTTCTGCATAACCGGCGGTTTTTAAGACATTCGATATTTCAAGGGGATAATGGTAGAATTTGCCGTGATTGATAATCCTTGAGGCACGTTTTATGGGACGAAGATCGACACCCAGTGTTTCGTGCCAAACGTTTTGTACGGCGGGATTTTTTGTAAAGAATCGATGGCCCCCGATATCGAATCTGTATCCCCGATAGATCTCCGTTCTCGAGATGCCACCCGCTTTGTCGTTTTTTTCAATAATTAAAGGTTTCAGGTTTTTTTTCGAAAGAAACAATGCGGCTGACAAACCCGCAGGTCCAGCCCCGATAATAATTACCGGATAATGGGAAGGCATGTATTGTCCACCTCAATTTTTTTGAAATTCCCGGTTTCCCGGTTTGGAATGAGCGTTGTTTGAAATGTATTTGATAAAACTGATCATAAAAGAAAGACCGCTATAAAAGAAATAGAACCAGTGAAAGGGTATCGCTCGTAAAACGAAAAAAAACCCCTTTCTAGAAAGAAGGTAATGATAAAAATGAAGGTTCAGCAAGATGAGTACAATGCCACAAATAAGAAAGATAGCAAAGAAAGAATTTTGCCACATGGATAACAGACAGGAAAAAAAGGCAATCCAACTCGATAATACGCTGAGTCGGCCGGATTGACTGATGTTTAGATCGTTTGTGAACCCTTTTTTCAGGATAAGGTCTGACCAAGGGATGCCCCTGTGGAAAAAGTCCGTTTTCAGTAGAGATAAGAACGTCCAATGTTTCAGATGCGTCACCGTTAAATCTTTACAGAGCATTATCCGACCCCCGGCTTCTTTAAGCCGATAGCCGAATTCGATATCTTCAATGGAAGGGAATCGATATTTTTCATTGAAACCGCCGAGCGCTTCAAAACGGCTTCGTAAGATTGCCCCACATCCCGCCCAAAAGGTCGATGCATCGGTTTTTGCGTGCTGATGCACATAGTGATGAAATAAATTTTTGAATTGAGAAAAGAAATTTGAAACAGGCGGTTTATCGTCATAGGATCCGAAGACCGCATCGACCTGGGGGGTTTTCGAAAAAACGCACCGGACTTTTTCAAAAACGTCCGGCGGAGCGATTACATCCGCATCAAGAAAAAACAGAATGTCGCTTTTCGCTATCCGGGCGCCGATGTTCCTGGCTGCTGCCGGGCCGCGGTTTTCGGAGAGCGTCAATGCCCGGATTCCGAATGACGAGGCGATATTCTTAGAAAATTCGTCAGGGCCGTCAATGACGACAATGAGTTCGTCGGGGGGCGGGAAGGCGCTTAGAATGCTTTTCAAGCATCGACGAAAAGGATCGCTTCCTTTCCAGACAGGGATAATTAAGGTAATGGTACTCAGATGAGATTTCATGGCTTCCGTAAATTTTTCATAATAGAACGATTGATGGATAGCGGCAATGACCGTCAAAAAGTTTTTGCAAAGTGCGCCCTGAATAAAAAGCGGGCTATTCGGTTGAAAAACTAACGACACTCGGATGTTAGAATCACATTTTTCACCAATCGGATTCCTTTCCCGAGCATTGCCTTCCCTCCTGGCAGCGACATTAACCCCAAGAAATATAGAATTAAAAAAAAGAGGGCGTGGAAAAAAAGATTAAAAAAAGGGGTCTTGAATGGAAGCATCAGATTGCCAAATACAATTAATCCTGCCGCGGCGGCTAGTGAGGCGATTGCGGGTCGAATGACGGTCTGGATCATCGTGATCCATTTGACTGGAGAATATCGAGCGGCAAAGCGGAGCAGTGGAACCAAAAGTAGGATTCGGCTGACGCTGAATGCGAATGCGACGCCCTTGGCTCCAAAAGGGAGCCCAATGAGAAAACAGATGATTGTAAAGCAGGCGACAACAGACATCGCCTGAAACATTCTTTTGGTCTGTCCAAGGGACAAAAACAGCCAATTCGCGCAGATAAAAAGAGGATCAATAAATGCCGCGATGGAAAGGGCCCGAAAAATCGGGATGCTGCCGAGCCATTGATTTCCCAAAATTATCATGACCGCCTTTTCCGCCGTCACCCAAAGAAAGGAGATCAGGGGCATTGCCAATCCTGTTGACAGAAGCAAAATCCCGTTAAACACTTCGCGATAGCGGCTTGGATCGTTGGTAAGGCGGCTCAAAATGGGAAAAATGATACTGGAAAGCGGACGGATGATCTGGAGCATGGGCAAAAGAATTAGTTGGTATGCCCGATCATACAATCCCAGTTCGAAAGCCCCATACCGCCATCCGATGAGGTAGGTGTCTGAGTTTCGCGACAAATACGCACATAAATGGGCTCCGGTGACATGGCTGCCGAAGCCGATCAACTCGCTCACCGGTGTTTTATTCGCCGGACGGCTTGGTTTCCAGTCGCTGACAATCCAGACAGAAATGGCCGTGCAGGATGCCAAACTGACGTGCATCATCACCAGTGCCCAATAACCGAAACCCGCAAGGGCCCCAATGATGGCCGAAATCACGCCGATGAACATTGAAAAAATATCGATCAGTGCAAGGGATGTAAACCGCATTTCGCGGGATAACACCGCCCTGGATTGATCAATTGTTCCATTGAGAATAAAAATGACGGACAACGCCAGGGACATGGTGAATAACCGCATGTCGCTGTATAGCCATGCCAGTAAACGCGATGCGATTATCATCAACAAACCAAGTCCGATTCCCAATGCCATATTGATCCAAAAAAGAACGCTGAGTTGATCATGTGTAATTTCCGTTTTTTGAACGGTGGCAAAAGACAGACCCAACCCCTTAAATAGGGAAAGAAAGACGATCAAGGCCATTGCGATGCTGAATAGACCGTAATCTTCGGGCGTCAGAAGTCGGGCCAATACAACAACGGATAGGAAATGAAGAATGAATATGGCGCTTTGTGCGAGAAGGGTAACAAGGCTTCCCTGAACAGATTCGGTTAGAAAATCACGAGCGGGGGTCCTGTGCCCATGAACGAATACACTGTTTTGAGTTTCTCGGGGGACGGTCACGGGTGTTCTGTCAAAAATTCTTGTCTGTCTGTGGAGGTCAGGTAGTGTTCCCGGTGAAACTCCATATCACGGATGCGCTCCAGCGCGTTTCCGAAACCTGAAACATATCCGACCATTTCCCCGAAAGCATCGAAAATCAACAAAAGAATTAGGACGGGAATTAAAGAAAAAAATGCACCCCCCTGCCTATCAGGCCTCCGAAGTTCTCGTAACACACGGTAAAGACGGACGACAGGAATCAGCGGTCCGCCGATACAATACGCTGTTCTTCGATGAGCCGGCCATTTTTTGCCCCTTGCACCGGCAAAAAGACGACCATGATAGAACCTTAAAGCGATGGAATGGCTTAACCTCGAAAAGTTCCAGTGCCGTATCTTGGCCGAGGATTCAAGATATAAAAAGTACCCTTTCGAGAGCAAATCCCAATGCAGAACGCTTTCGGCATCCAGCCATTCTGCAACACGCGGTGCATACTTGTCCAAAATTCGCCGTTTGTAGGAACTATTATGTCCCGGGAGATGAAAAGTCAGTCCACAGGAAACCGGATCAATCCAGGGGCCGTATTCAATTGCCAGGTTGGCTCTACTGGTCAAACTGTTTGGATTTGCATTTTTCACCGCGGGACCCACCACTGCCCATGAATGGCGATGGGAGCGAATCAATATTTCGGCCCAATCGGGTTCGGGGAAACAGTGTTCTTCTGTGAAAGCAATAATGGGTGCCTGTGATGCATGAACGCCCATTGCTCTTGCAGCGGAAACGGACTGCATCGGTCCCACAGAAACAACGGTGACCGACGCAAAATCCGCAACTGTATCCTTATCAAGGACGACCTTATGACGATCTGGCGCGACAATCACCAATTCCAGTTTGTCTTTGACGCTTTGACGGCGCAAAAAATCGATGGTTTTCTGGATGGTACGGGAGGTATCAGGCGTTACCAGGACAATCGACATTTCAGGCATGACAACCCCGATTTGGAGCACAAACAAGTTGTGTTTGTAGGTGTCAGGTTAAAATCTATTTTAAAATTTATCAAAGAATATCCTTATGTTGACGGTATTGATTCGATTGGGATTGCAGAAGATGCAATCCGATTTTCATCGATGTTTAAGCTGCCTCATCATTGAATGATCGGCTCTCAATTGATCATATAATGAACAGTTGGCTTTTTGGCAATTTTTAATTTGATTTTTTTTCATTCTTCGCGATAGTTTTGAATAACAGATTAGAATTGCTCAGATTCCGGGAAAAGAAAAATGAAGACCAAAGAGCGGACGCGCAGCCTTTTTCGATCCCCACTGTCGGTTTGGAATAGCCTCATACTTGGACGTTCGGATTTTATTTACGATAGGATGCCGATAAGTATTAAAGGCATGTCTATTGCCAAGCGCTTCAACCTGATTCGTTCCGGCCTTAATCTGATTTTTCGTCGATTGAAACCTTGGAGTATGCCGATTCATATGCAGATCGAGCTGACCAACTTTTGCAACCTGAGATGTCCGGTATGTCCATCGGGAATACATGAGGTGAAACGGCGTCCGGTCGCGATGGATATCGAATTATTCAAACTGTTGATGGCGGAAGTGGGGCCTTATTTACTCACCGTCTCATTGTGGGGGTGGGGAGAGCCACTGCTTCATCCGTATTTAATCAATATACTTAGAGAAACACAGAAGTACCCCGTTGTTGTTTTTCTCTCCACCAATGGGCAGAATCTCAATGATGATAAGGTGATAGCGGCTTTAACCCAGGCACCGCCGACTCACCTTATCATCGCAATTGATGGGCTGAAGGATGAAACACATTCCAAATACCGGATTGGGGCCAAATTGGCACCTATTTTGGAAGGTGTTCAACGGATTTCCGAATTTAAAATGGAACAAAGGACCCGGCTACCGATCTTGCATATGCGATACATCGTTATGAAGCACAACCAACATGAAGTGCCCTTTGTTATCGATTTTGCTCGACGAAACCATTTCGATTTTTTATCCATTCGGACCCTTTCGATCATTGATTCTCAATTTGCACTCAAAACGCATAACGATTTATTGCCGGAGAGTGCTGCCTTTCAGGCGTATCAATATGAAAACGGCAAGCGAGTCGAACATAAGGATTACATATGCTTTCAGCCGTTTTGGTTTCCGTCGGTTTTTTCGGACGGAACGCTTGTCGTCTGCGAACAGGATTTTAATGCACAGTTGAATTTGGGTGTTGTTTCGAAGGAAAATCCCTTTTCGACCCTTTGGAAAAGTGAAGAATCGCTAAAAGTCCGAAGGGCAATTCGGGACAACCCAAATGCTCAGAGTTTCTGTCAACGATGTCCCTATCGTGGCCGTGAAATCACCGACTGCAGCATTCAAGGCTACCCTTTAGATTCAATGTGAATCGATCGAATAGATGATCAATTATACAGGCATTTTTGCGAGAAGCGGACGATGAACAAGATCGATAAAAAAATCCGATTGGGAATTGTGGGATGTGGAAGAGTCGCTGAAGAGCGACATCTGCCTGCATTGAAACGATTCGGCGAAATTGAAATAATTGCAGCGGCGGATACCGACCCTCTCCGCTTGAGTCGTTTTGTCAACAAATATGGCATCAAAAATTCTTTCATGGATTACCGTTTACTGATTGAACGAAATGATATCGACGCTGTCTGTGTGCTCACTCCGACGGCATCCCATGCAGAAATCGGATTGGAAGCATTAAAAGCGGAAAAACACCTGCTCATCGAAAAACCCTTGGCGATGACAATTGAAGAATGTGATCAACTCATTGCAATCGCTGAGACAAAAACATCAAAAATAGTTGTCGGCTTCAACCTGAGATGGCATAGGCTTGTTCGTCGCGCTCGGCGATTGATTCAAGAAGGGGCTTTGGGAAGAATTAAGGCCGTCAGGAGCGTTTATACGCATTATCGAAACGGCAAGGACGCTCCCGAGTGGCACCGGAAACTCAAAAAAGGGGGAGGGGTGTCGTTTAACGAAGCGGTGCATCATTTTGATTTGTGGCGTTATTTGCTGAATTGCGAAATCGAAAAAATCTTTTCCTTCAATCGCGCTTCGGATTATTATGAAGATGAAACGCATGTATGCAGTGTTTTGTTGTCAGGGGGCATTTTAGGTTCCGGAGTTTATTCGTTTTCCACATCACCGAATAGCGAAGTGGAAATATACGGGGATGCAGGACGGCTTTATTTGTCCTGTTACCGAATCGACGGGCTCGATTTTTTTTCCTCTTTTACCTATCCCGGGGATATCCGAAACCGACTCAAGAATACGTTATACGGAATGAAAGACGGGATGGCGATTCTGTCATCGATGCGGATGGGCGGAGATTTTTCAGCGACGTTTCATGGATTGTGGAGGCATTTCATTGAATGCATCAAAGAGGACAAAACGTCTGAGTGTACATTGAAAGATGGAAAATTCGCACTGAGCGCCGCCATCGGAGCGATGAAATCAATACAAACGGGTCTCCCGAAAAGCGTCTCCTCTTCATAGCAGCTGGTGCTTTTCCACTCCGAAGGGCGGGATTCTCCAGAAAGGAAAGCATCCGTTTTCCTGGCGCCTCCAGTCAAGAAATGATGAAATATCCGACAACGTATGAAAACTTTCTTTTTTTCAATCATTATTCCCACAAAGGACAGAAAAACCAAGCTGTCCTCGTGTCTGAAATCGATAGAAAACCTTTCCTATCCGCGGTCGCGCTTTGAAGTGATCGTCGTGGACGACGGCAGCCGGGAACCGCTCAGCGGGATGATCCATGCATTTTCAAAGCGACTCAATATAACACTTGTGCAGCAGGAACCTTCAGGTCCTGCAACGGCGCGGAATGAAGGAGCAACAATTGCAAAGGGGGAGATCATTGCTTTTATCGACGACGATTGTCGTCCGGAGCGGGATTGGCTGATTAAAATGGGTGCATATTTTAACCGAGACAATATCGATATTCTCGGCGGGCGAATCATCAACGCACTTGACGAAAATATTTACTCTGCAGCAAGTCAAATGCTGATCGATTATTTGTACGGCTATTTCAATGAAGAACCGAAAAAGGCCGCTTTTTTATGTTCAAATAATATGGCATTTAAAGCCGGTGCTTTTTTCCTGGTGAATGGTTTTGATAGGGAATTTAAAAAAGCAGCCGCCGAAGACAGGGATTTGTCCGAAAAATGCCAACGATTACATATGAAAATGGTTTATGCTTCCGATATTGTTGTTTATCACGAACACGATATGAATTTCATGGGTTTTCTTCGCCAGCATTTTGCGTATGGACAGGGGGCGTATCAGTTCCATCGAAAGCACTCCAGGGCATCACTGTCGAAAATTCCAATAGCGCCATTTTCATTTTATTTCGGCATCGCAACATATGCTTTCAGAAAAAACCGAAAAAACAGGCCAATCGCGACCACGCTGCTGCTTGTCATAAGTCAAATCATCAATTTTTGCGGATTCGTATTCGGAATGAAGTCCTCCGTTCATTCGATTGCGCCTTGCGCATAGCCTGTCACTTGCCCTATGGACCAGGAAATGCTTCCCAAGAGAATTAAAGGCATTGTGAGCAAAAAGCGGGAAAAATAAATGCGGTTTCTGAAGTTGAAAAACAAAATTTTACCCAGGATCCTCAAGATACACAATGGCAGGCCGAGCACCTTCAAAACTCGAATTCCGGAGGAAAAGCCTTTTGCTTTTAAGTGGACGCGACCGAAACTCCGTCCATGAATGAATTCGTGGCGCACGAACTGCTTGAAGTTATCAATATTATGATGACTGACAAGGATGGTCGGTTCAAAAAGGAGCCTTACACCGGTGCGCCCCATGCGCCAATGAAATTCGGTGTCGGAACAATAAGTTCCTTTTATGAAGGTTCCATACCGATCGAAAACCTCCTTTTTATAGGACATATTCGCTCCGGCAATATCATCGATCCATTGCGTTCGGCTACCGGGCATCCAGCGGCTAAATTCGCAGAAATAGGCAGCCCATCCGATAAAGGACATCGGATTGCAATTGTCGATGGCACCGCCAATGGCCGGGTCAGAAGCTTGGTGGGAGGAGAGAATGCGTTCGATCCAGTCGCCATCCGCAACACAATCGGCATCTAAGAATGCGATCAGGTCGGCTCGGGCAATTCGAATCCCCACATTGCGAGCCTCCCCGCAGTGCATTCTTTTGGAAAAATTACACAGCGTGACAAGTGGAAAATGTTTTTGGATCAATTTTCCGGCCCCATCGCTTCCACTGTCCACAACGATCACTTCGAAAGATTGGGTGGTTCGCTGCTGTTCTAGAGATCGAAGGCATGCTTCTATTGTCTTCAATGCGTTGTAGGAAGCGACAATGACAGAGAGCCGGGGTGTTTCCGAATTCATGGTTCCCTATTCGATGGGTGGGGTGCGCCTTTTGCGTTCGGGGAAAAGAAAAGGGCATCGGCAATAATTTCATCGATGCAACTCCCTCCCACATACGCATAGGAGCATTGATTGCACAAAGGATTTTGTTGCCAGGCCGAGCGAAATTGTTTTCGTGCCGCCCGATATGCATTATTGGTCCAAATGCGCTTGAAAGGCGCTTCCTGGAGATTACCGAAAACGTGTTCTTCCTTAGAGTCGTAAGTACACATGCAGACGGCACCATTCCAATGAATGGCGGGTGCATGCCAAAGGTGGAGGCAGGGGTTGTGACTTCTGCGGACACGCACTGCTCCTCCTGAGGTATACTGGAAGCGGCGGTAGTGAGGGTTTTCCGGAAGCAGTGTGATTCCGCTGTCATAGGGGTTCATGGTTTTTAGAGTCAGCGCATCCACACACAGATTCTCGGCCAGCTTCCGAAGCTCCGGGATTTCATGTTCGTTCTGCTTCATTACAACGAAACGAAGATTAATCCGGGGTGTTTTGGCATTCAAGACACGCTTCCGTTCGATGAGCTTTTGAATTCCCTTGAGAACATTCCGAAGCTCTCCACCCTGGCGGTAGCGTTCATAGGTTTCTTGGGTTACACCGTCTAAAGCGATGATCAGCCAGTCCAATTCGGAGCGAATTAAATTGTCCACATGCGTCCGGTGCGCTAACAGCTGCCCATTACTGCTCGATATCAGCTGTATACCTTTCGTTTTGGCATAAGCGATCATTTTATAAATATCCGGATTTAAAAAGGGTTCGCCCCAATCCCACATAAGGATCAAAAACACATAGTCGGCAACTTCATCAATAAGCTTTTTAAAAAGGCTGAACGTCATTCGACCCTGGGGTCGGCCCAACCCAGTGGTGACCGGACAGGTCAAACAATGCAAGTTACACCGCGCATCCGGTTCGATCTGCAGATGCGTCGGCCATCCCCATGGTCTATCCGGCTTGAAATGAAATGAGGCGTGAACAAGATAACGGTTCAGCAGTTTTTTCAGGGGAACGCCATGAAACTCAAAGGGAATGCGATCGCATACAATCTTCACCCTTCGTGTCAGCAGCGTTTCGAAAAACCTGTATAATTTTAAAATGACATCCCGGTGCATGATCTGTTCGACCGGCGTATCGGGGCGGGATAAAATCAGATCCTTTAATGAGATGAAACCGACCAGTCTGCGTTGGTTATCCACCACGTAGCAGTAATAAATCGTCTCTTTATCCGGCGCTTCGCGTCTGAGCTTGGCAATGGCTTCAGCGGCCGTAAGATCAGGAGAAAGCGCCGCATACTCGGAGGTCATCACCGCGCCGGCCGTCCCTTCCGGATAGGCGGACAGACGCCGGATATCCTCTCGCTCCACCTGCGCCAGGA
>ENA-OSEO01002741-OSEO01002741.1-sediment-metagenome-genome-assembly--contig:-NODE-2741-length-23396-cov-3.942665_pt1 | contig 23396 bp, 25 predicted proteins | sample MGYA00237883_ERZ534232 | MGnify/ENA metagenome assembly ERZ534232
GACGCCCTTTATTTCCCCTGAGTCTTTTGATCTCGAATTCAAGGTCAACATATTTGCCGATAAGTTTCTCTTGAGTATATCTGGAGGCCACTTTGCCCATTGGGATATTTTGTTTTTCATCAGGATGAACTGATTCCGGGGTGTCGACACAGAGCAGACGGACTTTTTCATATTTCCCGTCATATTTGATGACGATGGTATCTCCGTCAACAACTCGGATTTCGTGATCGCTATCTTTTTAATCAATTTTAATAAGTTCCCAGTATCCCCTTCCCGAATCTTTAGGATATTTTATTAATCCTCGATGTTTAGCTCTCTCTTTCGCCCATGCAACAAAATGTTTCCAACGTGGCACTTCGTTAGATACAAGTTCCTGATACCATGGATGTTCAAATATAGCGTGCAATTTTTGAAATATTTCCTCATCAACTACAGTTTTCGGTGCTTTCCCCCCATGTCTCCGTAAAATTTCGATAATATGAGGGATTAAATCATCTTCAGTTATTTTTTTATCTGGAACCGGGAAGGAAGATATTTTCTTTAAACTTCCATTGTTAACAAAAGAGATACTCCTTATGAACTCATAGTATTTGTCAATCTGTAGCTTGGTGATTAAATTATGTGAAAGTAAATAATCTTCACTTTGCCCCTCAAGTTCCTCAAAAAGATTGGGATCAAGTGTTTTGATTTTACCTTCAGGGGTAACGAAAAGGGCGTTACCATTGTTAGCATCTTCAACAAAAACAAAGTGTTGATGTGAAGATTTGTTCCTACAAATCAATATGGTATTTATATAATTTTCAATCTCTTCAGTATCTTTATCGTTTCCTGAGAGCACCTGAAATTGGGCATTAGGATGGTCGGAAAGTGAATCAAAAAAGGAGATAATTACATCCTTATGATTACTAAATTTATTTGTTAATAACAACTTGAACTCTGACAAATCTTGTTCATTTAGCAGTCGATCTATTTCATACGCCTTTTTGTTGAGTTGTCTACAATATTTATCGATTACTGTTTGGGGTGCTGTATTTCTTTTTTGTGCGACGATATTTGTTGCTTCTGTTCTTGAGCGATTTCCTTTTTTCATTTCATAAACAACTTCAAGTGTTTGAGCTAAAGCCTTCGGTACTCCTCCTGGAAAGTCAAGGGCTTCATCTCTTTTGTGATCATGTTTTTGAGGAGCCTTCCAGGATGGTTTATCTTTACCAAAAAAAAGTCTAAGTAACACTGAATTAGGTGTGTCTTCAAATGGTTCAGCTTGACTTTTCAAATAATTGTAGACTCTTTCATCGATCTTAATTTCATAGTATTTCATATCAAACCCTCCTTTCAGAATACGAGTTGTAATATTAGTACAATAAGTATTTGTAGTAAGTCAAGTAAAATATGTGTTTCATTCATTATTTTTAGTTATGACTATTACTTTGATAAAATAATGAATATCTTTAGTTAGTTATGATTGTGTTGGGTTTTTTATGTTTTATAGAGGGGGTAATGGCTATCAATGGATGGTTCAAAATGGATTCATACGTGTCGACTCGGGAAAAACTTTTATCGGAAATTGAAAAGGTGAAACCGGATGTTGTGGTGGTGGATCTGAATCTGTATGCCAGGATTGATGGGATTCAGATTTCACGGGTGATTCGTTCGAGGTTTAATGTGTCGGTGATGTATTTTTGAAATATGATTTATGGAAGGAAAGAAAATTTATAACGAAAAGAACCTGAATAAACGCTTGGCAGCATAGCTGTCATTGGCATCCAGAAGGTATCTGACCGCCCAATTTTATTCAAGTGTCAAGTCAAGTCCGTCCTTTTACACTTTTAAGTTTAGATGATTTTATGATTTATTGTGAAATTCTTTTAATCTTTTCTCCAAACAGAATCTCTGAAATTTCCGCAGCAATTGGTTGTGCAAAATATTCGGCCCTTTTCGGATTGACCCATTTCGACAGCATTTCATAGGTAGAACGATTGAGATAACCTTGATCCAATTGCTTTAGGACATATTTCCCGAGAGTAACACCCCTTCCTCCTTTAATCAAAACATTACAAAGATCTTCAACACGCTTTCTATTGTAATTAGTCTTAAATTTTCTTTTATCATCATCATTATCGTCGTCATTACTATCATCAACCCCATTCGAGACAATTAATATTTTTTTCGTTTTGCGAATATCTTCGATAAACTTTGTATCGGCCTTAATTACAGTTGCGAATCGCTCCAACGTATCTATGTCTCTATACATATCATCAAACAAAAGCCCTTTCGCCCTCTTATGTGCCCATCGATCCCGCACAGCCATCATTTCCTTGACAAAATTACGAGCTTCCGAGGATAGATCCATTTTTGTTGAGATTTGATACCAATTCTGATCCAACACACGAAGAAGAGCGGCAAGATCTAATGACGTTAATGAGTTTATTTCTAGTCCTTTTAACCGATTTTGTTGCATATACGTGAGTTTCGATATTACAAATTTGTTCCACCAGTTATTCCCAAGTAACGGCAAGACACTGTTAAGATAATTCACAATGTGTTTTGGAGTTTGGTCTAACAGTGTTATTACTCTAATATGATTTTGTTCTTTCAAAATACTAATCCCCCATTACTGTTTCCCTATTATTGGGTTTAATTCGTTTCTTAATTCAGTTTCAACAATACTTAATAGAAAATAACTTTCATTTGAAAAAGGAAAAGGTAGTTGGGATATAAAAAATGAATATTGCCCTATGCTTTTTTGGTATTCACAAATTGCTTTTAATTTCAATGCATACGTCGTTTTGTTGCCATTGATAAAAACGTGTTGATTAACACGTGATTTTATATTTTCAGATTTTCCGAGATATAAAGGCAGAGAGTCATTTAAATTATATTGTTTTTCTGCTTGCGAGGCTCTTTTTTGATTAAATTGGGGATAATGTTTCTTAAAATTTCTGGTTTTTGTTCAGCCGGCAGGGTTCTTTTGCTCCATTTAATTCTCAGGGTGCTATCAAACTTTGTGAGATAATTAAGATGGATATCCCTTAAAAAAGCATTTTCTAAATATACGCCTCGCAAGTCACTTCCTGAAAAATCAGAATCTATAAAACTCGCATTCCACATGCACGCATTTTGCAAGTTACAATTGATAAATCTTGCTGAAAACCCACCAGTTTTTATAATTTTAGCTTCTATAAACTCACAATCTTCGAAGTGGGCATAGGAAATATTTGGAACGGAAAAATCAGCGTTATTGAATTTGCAGTTAAAAAATCTGGCATACGATAGACTCTTACCTTCAATGGAGGGAGAATTTGAAAAATCTTCATGGTAAATATTAACTCCGCGTAGATCATCATTTGTGAGAACCCAAAATTCATTTTCCCTCATGGCATCTTTGGGATAAATTGGATGTGCATATGGGTCATAATTTTCATGGTGATCTAAAGTGTAATCGTCTAAGATAGCTCGAATCATTACTGAATTTTTTAAGCCCAAAATAACCTCATTGAGGACTTTCTTACCGACCTGCGTTTCCCACCGATTTTGGATAAATCTTTGAGTTTGGAAGTCGAATTTGAAACCATCTCTTTCAAACATAGCTATTTATTTTCTACAATAATGACTCAAATTCAGCCGACCTCTTACGTCGGTGGTTGAATTTGCCTTGTTAAGTTACTATCGCCTTTCCCTTGCCCTTGTATGCATATCCTCTCGAAGATGCTTTCTTTGTTCATCATCCCATGCCATTGCTTCACTATATTTTTTGGAAAGTTTCTGAATATTTCTTTGAATTTTATGTGATTCAATCAGTTTAGCTTCAAGCTCTTTTGGAACAAGGTTATCATAATTTGTATATTCATCAGGAAGTCTGTTAGCTAATTCGTTGATCTCTATTTCGTCGAGTTCAAACGCATCCTTCCATTTTTCCATCATGCCAGAATCGAACTTACCAATCGCAGATAAAACTCTCATTCTTGATTTGTTTCCTTCATCCATCTGTTCGCGTAATTTCTTAAAGGAAAAAATTATATCTGCTTCAGCGCGTTTTAACTCAATACGCAAATCGAGAGCTTTGATCTGGTTGCTTTTTCTATAGCCAACATATCCCATTATTGCTCCAGCAATTCCGGTAACCATTCCAACATAGCTAGTCCAATGTGGGTCAGCCATTTCTACCTCTTATTAATTCAACTTTCATCCAATCCACTTTAGAATATCTTGCCATTCTATGAAATTTATCAAAACCAATAGATATCAAAATAGGACTGTAATTATCACGCTCAGATTATATTTCATGTATCCATCCCATATTTCGTGCATCGCTTGCAATGAATACCTTGGAAATATCTCACAATTTTGAAGCTTCGAAAAGCCGTCGATCAAGTTCAGGGATCACTTCTCTCAAAAAAAGAAAAGTGGAGCCATTTTTGACCCGCCATGCAATATAGCTAATTGTTCATTTTTTTGTTCCCGTGGCCTCTTAAAATCGCTCAGTTGATTCTTTGATAAGCATCATTAACCCCTTTCTTTTTTGAACATTATTAGTTTGTTGACCCAAGGTAATGTAAACCAAAACTCTTGGTTAATTATTGCTCACGCGGTTGCCAAAAAGAACCCATCCCTTTTAAGATTCCGATCAATTCCATTAGATAATCATGCATATGGGAAACGTAATCAGAATCTAACCGTCTTGTAAAAAAATTTACGGAAAAAAGTCTAACTATATCTGATAATTTGCTTATCCCTTCTTCAGTATCAGCCTTAAAACCGCTCCAGTTGCGAACATGCTCTTCCGACCGGAAGAGATTCATGGTACTTCAGGCATATGGCAGGTCATTGAACCAATTCCTAAAGGGAACAGATGTATATCCCATGATACCTTCCGGTTCAGCATTCTGGACTGCACCATCCTTCATTTTCACTCTGATGGACGAGCCGCAATCCAGACAGGGAGCATCAATTTGCACTGTTTTACCTGGAAAAAGCCAGCTGACCGCCAGCGATTCGAATCCTCATTGGGCGAACCACTTCTGCTGGCCGTCAATAGTGACGCGATATTGGGTGGGAAGGTTGTTGAACGGCGGAAATGAGCCAATGTAGTCGGTATTGGGGAACAACCAGCCGGGGAAGCGGGGTGAAAAAAGCTCATGCAAGGCCTTTCGCCCTTCCTCTACCGGCATATCCATTTCGGCTGCAATTTCTGTGTAGTGTGGAGCCTGACCTGTTTCCATCATGCGTTTCATGATGATTTGAAAAATTTTGTCCGAATGATTAGGTTCATTCATATTGCCTCCTTTTGTATTAATCCAACATTTGCTGAATGGTTTTTTCATATTCTGGAAAATACCGGCTAATTTCTGAAAGTTCAAAGCTTCGAAGGATGCTGGTATTACTCTCCCGTTGGAGGAGAAATTTGAAAGATCGCTCTACTAATACATCCGGTGCTACACGTTTCTTTGTCAACTTTTCATAATATGATTGTGGAACAGCGACCCTGTGAGTTGTCGTCGTGGTCCCCTCAACAACAACCTCAAAGGTGGTGTTGTCAATAGGACTGACAGTAATCATGGGTTCTCTCCTTTGTCATGATTGGTTAACTTGAGTTCGTCTTAATTATGTTATCTAATCGTTACCTATTCAAACACAAAACCCCACTCTCTATTCTGAGAAATGGGGTTGTTTCTATCACCATATGCTTTTCCTTGGTTAAAGTTAAAGCAACTATTTTGAGTTTTTTTATTATTTCACAGAATTAACCCAACATGTCAAGTAAATTACAAAAATGACACATTATCGATGTGAGTTCATCTTAAAAAGCAATATCCTTATGAATTTATTTTTCACTTTTTTGATTTTGGTTTATTTTTGTGTTTTTCACAGCATGAAAGGCACTTTGCCATATACCTGTCGAATGGTTGAGGCTTGGAAAAGTGCACAGAAATTTGTGCACCCATGCACAGAAAAATGTGCATGCCGGTGTTTTTAAACATAGACGGGTTTTCATCACGGGCCAGAATCGCCGATTCTATTTTACCCCTGAGCCTATATAAATGGGCACTTTACGACAAGCGATCATCCATTAGCATTTCAAGATTCCGGTTTTGGCATGCTTTGTGTATTATTTTCGTTTCAATACGTTGAGGGGGTTTATGATATGGCGGAATTGACAATGATGTTATTTGAAAAAGGACCTGAAAATAATATCCGGTGCCGGGCGATCAACACTTGGTTCAAAATGGATTCATATGTGTCTTCCACGGAAAAACTTTTATCGGAAATTGGGAAGGTGAAACCGGATGTTGTGGTGATTGATCTTGGTTTGTATGAAAAGATTGATGGAATTGAAACTTCACGGGTGATTCGTTCAAGGTTTGATGTTCCGGTGATGTATGTTTGAATATAGATTCTGATAGATTGATATCTTAACTTCAGAACCCATTTTTCAGATTCAAGATATGTAGTAGTAAAACTTGAGTCGAATTGTAATAAGAGATGAAAGATCTGAAAAATGATCTCGACTTGATATTTACCGATATTTATTGAAGGTTTTATGTACCATAATATTATTCTGCTACCGTAATATGATCTCATTGTTATCTATACAATACGAAAGCAAAATACAGTCACTTTTTAGGTTTTCAGATTTTTCATGGGACAGAACGATCTTCATATACTCCTTTATAATATTTTTCCCCACCTGTTCTGAATCACAAAATATTGGATAAAACTTTGAGATAATTTTACGGCCATCACCAATCTCCATTTTAGCACCACACTTGAAAGCCAAATTGAGATTTTTAGCTGCCATCTCCAATATAGATATGTTTTCTGAATCAATATTCCCAATCCATACATCCATTTTAACCTCCCTACAATATAAACTGATAGGCTAATAGAGAGCAAAAATTAATTTATTCGAGGATAAGTCTATCACGTAGGTTCTTAAATATATTAAGTAGTTCATCATACAATATAAAATCGACACTTTTTAGAGAATTGTTCAATCGCCGGAAATCGTTCCAAAGCTTCCTCCCAACTTTACCAGTATAGTCACGTGTATTTTTACCCGCAATGTTGTCTTTTGATGATGCGATAATATATGCATATGGACGTACAGCATCGACGGCCACCCCGTACTCATCACGAATATTTTTTATAATGGTGTCTTCCTCTTTTATTAAGGCGTCGATATAATTTTCGACTTGTGTGATGGATTTTGATGCGTCGGTAGTCCAGTAAAAGTTCTTTCGTCCTTTATCGTAAGAAAGGAGTTGTGTTAAATGTGTTTTTATTTCGAAAAAATCTAAATAATAAAAGGTATTAAGCAAGATGAAATCGGGAATATTGAGCTTTTTATCGCCTTGAACGATCTCTTTTTCGAATCTCCTTACATATCCAAAGTTGAAATAGAGGATGTTAACTGAAAAAAAATTTTGCCAATTGGCTTCTAACCGTTTTGATTTTGTTTTCTGATTTAGCAGCTTTTCATACTCACGAATCAAATCCTCAATAAGCAACTTGTCCACCGATGCTTTTGTTGTGAGAATCTCGCGTTTTTGTATGAAAGGATGATCACCTGGAAGTTTTGAAATAAGATCCGTGATTGCATTAATGTCTTCAGAAGCAAGAGTGCTTGGGAGAATGGATCGATTCGATATGTACTCGGCTAATTGTCCTTTTGTATGTTTGGCCTTTTCAGAGATGAAATGATCTGGAAGAATCATGGAAAGTTCGTTGTTTGCTGTTAGAGCGATTTCATCTTTATGCCTTAACTGCGTAACAGAAATTCGAGGTCGTATTTTCTTAAGATGTTTTTGGGATAAAACAATTTCATGCTTATTTTTAATATGCGTATCCTGAGTACCGGATACGATAATATGTTGGAGCTTCGGAAATTTATCTTGAAGTTTATACAAAATTGGAGAAAGTTCACGCGTGAACCCATATCCTCGGGTCGGTGCTTTGATGAAACCAGCTGGAAGAATGCCGGGCATATTTTCATAAGTAATTTTTTTAATCGATTCGTATTTAGAGTTCCCAGTTCGTGTGTTGAATGGGAAATGAACAACTTTTTTCGATCTAATGAACACCTCTTTGGATTTGACGTTGATGCCGACTTTAGGATCAATGAAATTATAAATAATCTTTGTCTTTAGCTTTCTGGCTTCAACCTCTTTAGGTTTTATATCTGGCATTTTTGCTTACCTTTATTCAAACCCTACGGTGCGCCTGACCAGTCTGCGCTAAAATACCTACGATTAAAGATCGTCGATTGAGACATCTGCTTTTCCATCGACAATTTGTTTTCCGAAATTAAAACTATGATTAATTGCATCAATTTCCGAATTCCATATATTATTAGCACTAAAAGGTTTCTGAGTTATGGAGTCTCCTCGGAGTTTCCAGATTATTACTTTTGTAGACCAACGGCCATCTATAAGTCGGTCTGGGGCCGCTTCTATAACAAAACCTTTGTAATTCCTTTTCATAAAAAACTGTTTAAATGCCCGTGGTGCATCTGCTTCGTTGAATACGTTTTGTATAATTAATTCTCTTGTCGAGGCCTCTGTAACATCAAGAGGGCCTATAGCGATAAGGCGATTATTTTCGGAATCAAACATTACGTCATATTGTTTATTATTAAAAGTATAATATATACCGAGTTTTTTCATGTTTCGCTCCTTGTTCTTGAATGGACTGGGGGTTATAATTGATGTTTTTGATGTCATTTATTTTAAGGCTTTCCAGAAGGGCGAGAAATAAGCTGAAAGCTCAGACCAAGAAAGCGGTGTAAATGATTTTAAAAATAGTATCATCGAAGTATTATTTTTTAATGATATCATAACAATTTTAGAGTCTTAAAAGATGCCAAGTCAAATTTATCTGATCACATTACATGTCACAAATCGCAAATCTTTTTAAAATTACATTTGTCTCGGGTCCTTTCATCCTCGATCTTTTTAAAGAACTTTTCATCTTTAGGCATATTATTCTCAATATTCAACAACAAGGATTTCATGTCAGCCACACTTCCCTTGATGTAGGACGTTGTATCTTTGATCTCACCCTCCGTAATCGTAAATTCAGCCTTTTGATCAGATAACAGGTTATATTCAACCAGCCTGATATTCTCCGGTCTGACACCCCACCTGTCCTGACAATACATCGCGTAACAGGAAAGCTGCAATGATATATCCTTGCTCGTGATGCTTCCTGTTTTCCAGTCTATAATCGTGACCCCATCATTGGTTCGGAAACTGCAATCAAGAACTGCCCATATCTTTATGTCATCTAAATAAAAGAACGAAAAATTCTCGACCTCCAGCCATTTTTCTTGAGGGAGATCTTTCATTAAGAAAAAAATCTCAGATCCATAAAAATTCCTGAGGCATTGTTCAACATCTTCCGCCACCTTTTTCCACTCATCATTCGGGAGATCCACATCATATTCATGCTCAAACAGCGCACAGGATTTTGGGTACATGAGGTATCGCTTGTTCTTGGAAGACCTGAAATCATCTCGCATTTTATTAATGGTAATGGAAATGATTTCATCCACATCCAGCACCGCTATTCCCCGTTGCAGATTCCTTAGGGTGTGTTTTATGCACTGATGAACAGTATCCCCTCTCCACAGGTGTCGGTTTTTGAGGTTCTTTAAAATATAAATCTGTCTGGTTCTTTCAGGAGCGTTTTGTTCCCAGCCTCCCCAGTATGCATAATAACTGAAATAGTATTGCCTGGGGCAGGTAAGAAAGACCTCATCGCGGGATTTGGACCAGGAAAATTCATTACGGAATTCGCTCATTTTTTTGGTCCCAATGTGGTGGGGGTCTGAGGGTTGCTAATCGATCTAACGACATTTTTACAAGTCATCTACCGTACAATCTTTAACCTTTCCATCGATTATTTGCCTGCCAAAATTAAAACAGTGCTGAATAGCCTTTGCCTTAGTTGGAAATGTATTTGCTGCACTGAAATTTTTATCGTTCACACCTGATCCTGTATGACGTTTGATGTGTATATTGATAGTCCAACTTTTATCTTCTGCTAACTGATAAGGAGTGGCATGTATAATATAACCTTTGTATTCAATCCTACTCATAAAAGATCCTAAATAATCTGTTGTTTAAAATTATTGCTATAGGGCAACCTGGTCATCAAAGGTATTAAAACAAACCAAACCACATTACTCAACAATCTCAAGTACGTACCTTTTCCGAATCTTCCCAGAAGTTGCATTTAATAAAGTCCTGATGGCATGGGCTGTTTTGCCCTGTTTACCGATGACTTTACCCATATCACTCTTGGCCACCCTTAATTCCAGCACAACTGTCTGGGTACTCACAATCTCATTAACCTGTACCTGTTCAGGGTTGTCGACCAATGCTTGTGTAATTTGGATTAGAAGATCTTTCATGTATTTTAATTCCTATTTGTTCATCATCAGTTCAGCGTTTGATGAGAATGCCACATAATTTGAGATCACTTGACAGCACCATCAAGAGCTTTACAATACATGCCAATGCGGGTTCTATTGCAATTATAATAATGGCTCCAGCAGCACTCATATGCCCTGCCATATTCTTTGCGATCCTGCATAAAACGTATTACTATTTCACCGGTGTGAGGCCCTTTTTGAGTTACTTCAGCTTGGGCAACGAAATTGGTCCCGCTTTTGGTTTTAAGCTCTGACGGTCCATGTTCCTCAAGCCATGTATATGCTTTTTGAAATGTATTATTAAGCTGGAGAGTACCTTCGTGTGGTTCCAACATTTTTTATATCTTACTTTCTATTAAAGGTTTAATATAAACGGCAACTCAGGTTGAAGATATCCCTGATACGCCTTGCATTTTTTCAGATAACGGCACTGCCGACAAACATCAATGTGTTTACGTGGATTTCCTTTCTTCGGGCACAGAATGTATATTTCGATCTTTTCACTCTTCATATTGGGCCTGTTAAAAAATCCAATTTCCTTTCGAATATCTGACGTCAAAACTGTTTGCTCTCAGAAAAGCATGAATATGGTATTTTTCTGTCATCAAAATGAGAAATAATTTTCTTTAAGTTTAGCCTTAACTATATCATATTATTATATTCTATTGATCGACTTGTGTTTTTGAATAAACGCTTCAACATCCTCACGATCAATCAGCATCTTCCGACCAATCTGAATATAAGGAAGCTTCCCGTTCCAGATCTGGGTCCGCCAAAACCATTCAGTGGCGCCAATTTCTTTCACAAGCTCCTTGATCGAATATAGGCGTTTAACGGACCTGTTTTGAGCATCCCCCTTTCTCACCATTTGAAGCACCCTTTTATTTCGATCGATTGGATTGAGGGTCCAGTTTCATTTTAATATCATTCATTCACTCTCTTCCTCAACTTCCCCGAGCACTTAAAAGTAACAACCTTTCTGGGCTCTATCATCATATCTCCACCGGTCGCAGGGTTTCGTCCTTTCCGTTCCGCTTTCTCTTTTATACAGAATTTCCCAAAACCGCTAATCAAGACATCCTCACCGGACGCAAGATTCTGTTTCATGATTTCCAGGAGGGTTTCGACTGTTTCAATGGATTTATTTCTTGAGAATCCGTTTTTATTCCTGACTTCTTCTATGATGTCATATTTTTTGAGGGTCATCGGTCGCAGCTCCTATAGGTTGAAAGGTTTTACGAGGGGTAATTTATTTTAGAATAGTTATCTGTAAGTCTTTATTTTGTCAAGAAATTGTATTGACTATTTAATTGATCTTAGGATAGTTAAAAATATAACAATTGTTTAACCCTTAAGCAGGGAGAACGTATGCAGTTATGAATATAAACCCCATTTCTTAGATTGAGAGATGGGGCTTGTTATTTTATATCCATAGGATAAAAACAGGATCCTAGTTTCCTTGGTGATTAAAATATAAACAGAATCAAAATAAACAAGGCAAAGCATGGCAATAAAAAAATCAGAATTATACAGTTCTCTTTGGGCGAGCTGTGATGAATTAAGAGGAGGAATGGATGCCAGCCAATACAAAGACTATGTGCTGGTTATGTTGTTCGTTAAATACATCAGCGATAAGTATGTTGGAGTGCCGTATGCTCCAATTACTGTACCGAAAGGCGCTAGCTTTAAAGACATGGTTGCACTCAAAGGGAAAACCACCATTGGCGATGATATCAACAAAAAAATCATTGGTCCCATTGCAGACGCAAACAGACTGTCCGATATGCCGGACTTTAATGATGTAACAAAGCTGGGCAGTGGTAAGGAAATGGTTGACCGTCTAACCAATCTGATCGCCATATTTGAAAACAAGGCACTGGATTTCAGCAAGAACCGGGCTGAAGGTGACGATATCATGGGCGATGCATACGAATACCTAATGCGTCACTTTGCCACTGAGAGCGGTAAGAGCAAAGGTCAGTTTTATACGCCTGCGGAAGTCAGCCGCATTATTGCCAAGATTATCGGGGTTAATACCTCCAGCACCAGCGCTTCCACGACGGTTTATGACCCCACCTGTGGCTCAGGCTCGCTGCTCTTAAAGGTCGCAGACGAAGCGGAAGGAGGTATCACCCTATATGGGCAGGAGAAAGACTCAGCCACTTCCGGTCTGGCAAGGATGAATATGATTCTGCATGACAACCCAACCGCGGAAATAAAACAAGGAAATACACTGGCCAATCCCCTATTTCTTAATGAATCCGGTGCCCTTAGAACTTTTGATTATGTGGTTGCCAATCCACCGTTCAGTGACAAACGCTGGGGTAATGGTGTTGACGCTGTCGGTGACATTCACCGCCGGTTTAAAGATTATGGTATTCCCCCTGCGAAAAATGGTGATTACGCATACCTGCTTCATATTATCCGTTCTCTAAAAAGCAAGGGTAAGGGTGCGTGCATTCTTCCCCATGGGGTACTGTTCAGGGGAAATGTGGAAGCGGGAATCCGCAAGAATATTATCCGTAAAGGATACATCAAGGGAATTGTCGGGCTTCCGGCGAACCTTTTTTACGGTACGGGCATACCGGCGTGTATTGTTGTTATAGATAAAGAAAACGCCCATAATCGCAAAGGCATTTTTATGATAAACGCCGGAAAGGGTTTTATGAAAGACGGGAATAAAAACCGGCTTCGCAGCATGGACATTCACAAGATTGTCGATGTTTTCAACAAACAGATTGAGATTGATAAGTACTCAAAAATGGTTCCATTTGCCAAAATTGAAGAAAACGAGTTCAACCTGAACATCCCTCGCTATATCGACAGCCAGGAAACCGAGGATATTCAGGATATTGAAGCCCATCTGCTAGGGGACATCCCCAATACCGATATTGAAGCATTGGTGAATTACTGGACAGTTTATCCGACTCTTAAAATAGCCTTGTTTGAGAAAGGTTCCCGCGCAAAGTATTCCCGCTTGAAGGTGAAAAAAGAAGATGTCAAGCAGACCATTTTTCAGCACCCCGAGTTTACGACCTTTACCAAACAGATGGATGCCTTGTTTAACCGGTGGAAAAACGAGAGTATTCGTTATCTGAAAGATATGAAAAAGGGTTTAAAACCCAAGCAGGAGATCCTTGATCTTTCCGAAAGTCTATTGGCTCAATATAACGGTAAAAATCTGATTGACAAATACGATGTCTATCAACACCTGATGAACTATTGGGAAGAAGTGATGCAAGATGACTGTTATCTGATAGCCGCCGATGGCTGGAAGGCTAGTACCTATCGAATAACGGTAGAAAACAAAAAGGGCAAAGAAGTGGATAAAGGTTGGACCTGTGATCTTGTTCCAAAAGAACTGGTGATAGATCGCTATTTTTTTACAGAGAAACAAATAATTGAAGCTTTGGAATCTGATAATGAGGCAATCGCCGGTCAGCTTGCCGAAATGGAAGAAGAGCACAGCAGTGAAGAAGGCTGCTTTTACGAAATGGATAAGGTAAACAAGGGTAATGTGCAAGCCCGGCTGAAAGAACTTAAGGGTGATAATGATGCAGAAGAGGAACAAAAGATATTAAAAGCATACCTTGATTTTCTGGTCAAACAAACGACAATCAATAAAAAAATCAAGGAAGCCAATACCGAGCTGGATAAGAAGCTCTATGTCAAATACCCAACCCTTACCGAAGATGAGATCAAAACTTTGGTGGTTGATGACAAATGGATGACATCAATTGGCAGAGAAATTCGAACCGAAATTGATCAAATCAGTCAGCGTCTTACACAACGGATAAAGGAACTGGCAGAACGGTATGAAACACCTTTACCAAAACAGACCGTTGAAGTAATCAAGTTGGAAAAGAAAGTCAATGAACACCTGAAAAAGATGGGGTTTGTATGGAAATAGGAAGCAGATACAAACAAACCGAAGTGGGTATGATTCCCGAGGATTGGGATGTTAAAGAGCTGTTTGAAATAGGTTCGTTCAAAAAGGGAAAAGGCATTAGGAAAGATGAATTGGTTTCTGATGGATTACCATGTGTTAGATATGGCGAATTATACACAGTGCACCACGAGTATATAAAAAGATTCTATTCATTTGTTCGTCTTGAAACTGCAAAAGAAAGCCAAAAGATAAATAAAGGTGATTTGCTTTTCGCTGGTTCAGGTGAAACTAAAGAAGAAATTGGCAAGTGCGCTGCTTTTTTGGATAATAAAGAAGCATATGCAGGCGGAGATGTAATAATTTTGTCACCTAAAAATTGTAGCTCTCATTTTTTAGGATTTTTATTAAACCATGAAATAGTTGTAAAACAAAAGGTTCAAATGGCTCAGGGTGATGCAGTAGTCCACATTTACCCAAATAATTTAGCAAATATTTTAATTCCTCTCCCACCCACCGAAGCCGAACAAAATGCCATTGCACAAGCAATAAGCGATGTTGATGCCCTGATCCAATCCCTGGAAAAACTAATTGCCAAAAAATGTCTTGTCAGGCAGGGAGCAATGCAGGAACTGCTTACTGGTAAAAGGAGATTGCCAGGATTCGAGAAACAAAAAGGATACAAACAGACCGAGTTAGGTCTGATTCCAGAGGATTGGGACCTTAAGAATATTCCAGAAATTGTTATAAAAAAAGATGGAATAAAGATTGGGCCTTTTGGAAGCCAGTTAAAAAAACAGGTCCTTGTTGATCAAGGATACAAGGTATATGGGCAAGAAAATATTTTTAAGCAAAACATGAAAATTGGAGATAGGTTTATCACAGAAGAACATTTTAATAAATTGAAAACCTGTGAGCTTGTAGCAGGTGATTTTATTATTTCGATGATGGGAACTATCGGGAAATGTATGATTGTTCCTAAAAAAATTGAACCTGGGATAATGGATAGCCATCTATTAAGGTTAAAACTGAACAGCAAGGTTATTTCCCCAAATTTGCTTCTTCATTTTTTCTCGTCAGAACTGCTTATTAACCAAGTCTCAAAATATTCGGTTGGAGGAATAATGGATGGGCTAAGCTCAACTATTATTAAAAAAATTCAAGTCTCTCTTCCTCCTACTGAAATTGAACAAACTGCCATTTCGACAATCCTGACAGACATGAAAACCGAGATATCTACCCTTGAAACCAAACTTGCTAAATATAAGCAGATTAAACAAGGAATGGCGCAAAATCTTTTAACTGGAAGGATACGTTTAATATGAGCCAGGTAGGACAAATAGAGCGTCTTACACAAAATCGGGTGGTAAAATTGTTCAGAGAACAATTAAATTACACCTACCTGGGCGATTGGGAAGACCGTCAGAGTAACAGCAACATTGAGGAAGACCTTTTAAGCCGCTACTTAACTAAAAAAGGATACAATCAAACCCAAATTTCCAAAGCACTATATGAATTGGGGGTTACTGCTAACAACCCAAACGAAAGTCTCTATACCAACAATAAAAATGTATATAAGCTGCTTCGATATGGCGTTCAAGTGAAAGCAGAAGCTGGTGATAATTTCGAGACAGTTCAACTTGTCGATTGGCAAAACCCTGAAAAAAACGACTTTGCCATTGCCGAAGAAGTCACTGTTTTGGGTAATCGTGAAAAGCGACCGGATATTGTCCTATATGTAAACGGAATTGCCATTGGTGTTTTGGAACTCAAACGTAGCACCGTTTCAATAGGTGACGGTATCCGCCAAAGCATTGTCAATCAGCAGAAAGAATTCATCGGTTCCTTTTTTTCAACAGTACAATTTGTTTTTGCAGGAAACGATTCCGAAGGCTTGCGTTACGGAACCATAGGCACGCTGGAAAAGTTTTTCCTCAGATGGAAGGAGGATGTAGAGGATGACAGCCGTTTACAAATGGACAAATACCTCATAAAAATTTGTAATAAAAAGCGATTGATTGAAATCATCTACGATTTTGTCCTCTTTGACGGTGGTATCAAAAAATTACCTCGGGCACATCAGTATCTTAGCATCAAAGCCGCCCAGGAGCATATCCGCAGACGTGAAGGTGGAATAATATGGCATACTCAAGGAAGTGGAAAAAGTATTGTCATGGTGATCCTGGCGAAGTGGATTTTAGAAAACAACCCAAATGCTCGTGTAGCCATCATTACCGACCGTGACGAACTGGATAAGCAGATCGAGGGAGTATTTACCGATGTAGGGGAGCAGATCAAGCGCTCTACCAATTGTCGCGATTTAATGAAACAACTCTCTCAGGCCAAACCGAGGTTGCTTTGTTCGCTGGTCCATAAATTCGGCAGAAGGGATGTTGATAATTTTGAAGAGTTTATTAAAGGACTTGAAGACAGCCCCACCCAAGCGTTTGGGGAACTTTTTCTATTTGTTGATGAGTGTCACCGAACTCAAAGTGGCAAGTTGCACCGCACAATGAAGGCTATGTTATCCAATGCCGTTTTTATTGGTTTTACCGGAACACCGCTTCTAAAAAAAGATAAACAAACCAGCCTGGAAGTGTTTGGAAAATATATCCATACTTACAAATTTAATGAGGCCGTTGAGGATGAAGTGGTGTTGGATTTGATCTACGAAGCACGTGACATCGACCAGAAAATCTCAGCACCCGAACGTATTGATGCCTGGTTTGAGTCCAAAACCAGAGGATTAAACGACTTTCAGAAATCGGAACTGAAAAGGAAATGGGGAACCATGCAGGCAGTGCTCAGTTCCCGATCCCGAATGGAGAAGGTGGTAAGTGACATCATTTTTGATTTTAATGTAAAACCGAGACTCAGTTCGGAAAGGGGCAATGCCCTTTTGGTAGTGTCCAGTATTTACGAAGCGTGCCGCTATTTTGAGTTATTTCAGAATACCGAGCTGAAAGAAAAATGCGCCGTTGTAACCTCCTACAATCCAACCACCAGAGACATTACCACGGAAGATACAGGAGCTAATACAGAAACCGAAAAAGAGTTTATTTATAAAATATATACCGATCTTTTAGGTAATAAAAGCACCGAAACTTACGAGGATGAGGTTAAGGAAAAATTCATCAAAGAACCAGCAACCATGAAACTGCTGATTGTAGTGGATAAACTTCTCGTTGGATTCGATGTCCCGAGCTGTACCTATCTTTATATCGACAAATCTATGCAGGACCATGGATTGTTTCAGGCGATCTGTCGGGTTAACCGCCTGGATACCGACGATAAACAGTTCGGTTATATTATCGACTATAAAGACCTTTTCCGAAAAGTTGAAAATGCGGTTGCAGTATATACCTCTGAACTCGATTATGATGTTTTTGAAAAAAAAGACTGCGATATTCTGCTGCAAGATCGTATAAAAAAAGGCCGTGAACGACTTGATAATGCCTTGGAAGAAATTGCTCTTCTTTGCGAACCGGTGGCACCACCTAAAAACACCTTGGCATATATCCGCTATTTTTGCGGCAATCCAGAAATTCCAGAAGAATTGAAAAACAGAGAAGTTCAAAGGACAGCTCTATATAAGGCAGCGGTGGCATTAATTCGAGCCTATGCCAACATTGCCGATGAGATGGAAGCAGCGGGTTATACAGAACTGGAGATCGCTGAAATTAAGAATCAACTCGATTTTTACCTAAAACTGCGTGAAGAAATCAGAAGGGCAAGTGGAGAAACACTTGACTTAAAAACTTATGAAGCCGATATGCGGCATCTGATAGATAATTACATTCAGGCAGATGAATCCGAAAAGATTTCTCCTTTTGAAGGTCTGACGCTTTTAGACATCATAGTTAAAACAGGTATCGCTGATGCTATAAACAATTTACCAAAAGGGATACAGGCCAATAAAGAAGCCGTTGCTGAAACCATAGAAAACAACGTGCGCCAGAAAATCATCAAAGAGCATCTTATAGACCCCGCATTTTTTGAAGAAATGTCGAAACTGCTCGATGTAATCATTAAAGAGCGCAGGGCCAATGCCATCAGTTATGAAGAATATTTGAAAAAAATCGCCAATATTGCCAATCAGGTGAACCAAGGAAAAAGCAAAAACACACCAGATGTTTTAGATACACCGGCAAAAAGAGCATTGTATAATAATCTAGGCAAAGATGAGAATCTTGCTTTGCGGATAGATGAAGCCATCAAAAAGGTGAAAAGAGCCGATTTTAGAGGTAGCCGCCCAAAAGAGAATGAGATAAAAGCCGAAATTTATAAAATACTTAACAGTATTGAAGAAGTTGAACGTATTTTTAAGATCGTGGAACAGCAGAGCGAATATTGATATGGAACAATTAAAACTGGGAAATATCACAGTTGATGTGATTAAAAAAAACATCAATAATATCCACCTGAGTGTGCATCCACCAACTGGACGGGTAAGAATTTCAGCACCCACCAGATTAGACATGGACACAATCCGTGTATTTGCCGTTTCAAAGCTGAGCTGGATCAAAAAACAGCAGGCAAAATTTAAACGTCAGAAACGCGAAGCCCCAAGGGAATTTTTAAATAGGGAAAGCCACTATTTCAGAGGCAAACGCTATTTATTGAAAGTGATTGAAACGAATGCTGCACCCAAAGTTGAATTAAAACATAGTATAATTAAACTTTATGTCAGGCCAAAGGCAAGCAAAGAAAAAATGAAATCCATTTTAAATGAATGGTACAGGAGCCAATTAAAAGCGTCACTGCCTTCTATTATTGAGAAATGGGAAAGGAAGCTATATGTTCAGGTGAAAGAGTTTGGGATCAGAAAAATGAAAACCAAATGGGGAACTTGTAATAGAGAGGCAAATCGGATTTGGCTGAATCTTGAACTTGCTAAAAAGCCTGTCGAATGCCTTGAATATATCGTGCTTCACGAAATGGTTCATCTCTTGGAACGTAATCACAAAGACAGGTTTGTTTCAATTATGGATGAGTTTATGCCCAAATGGAGATTTTTTAGAGATGAACTGAATAGGCTTCCGATAAAACATGAAGAATGGAGTTATTTATCATCAGCGAAAAAGGACAAGTGCTGGTAGATTGAGATGATTTGACAATAGTTTGATGTCAAAAAGGAAATCTATGTATTATCCCACATACAATAATAGTTGGGCTTTAATAATTGGAATTAATACCTACCCAAGGGCTCCCCTTTCGTATGCCAGAAATGATGCGGAAGCAATACAGAAAATTCTATTGGAAAAATTCAATTTTTCCGAAGAAAATGTCTCACTCCTTATAGATGAAAAAGCAACTCGATCCAAGATTCTTGATTCATTTCTAAAGCTTGCAAAAGATGATATAGGCCCAAATGATCGAATTTTTATGTTTTTTGCTGGACACGGTTATACACAAACTGGAAGAAGAGGAGAGGTTGGTTACCTTGTCCCTGTTGATGGTGACTTAAGCAATTTAGCGTCACTCATACGGTGGGACGAGTTAACAAGAAATGCTGACCTGATAGCAGCAAAACACATTCTTTTCATTATGGATGCATGTTATGGAGGATTGGCAATCACCAGATTGATTAAGCCAGGAAGTATGCGTTTTTTGAAAAATATGCTTCAACGTTTTACAAGACAGGTCATTACCGCTGGCAAGGCCGATGAAGTCGTTGCTGATTCCGGTGGGCCAATCCCAGGACATTCAGTCTTTACCGGTCATCTTTTGCAGGGCCTTGAAGGGAAGGCTGCAACACCAGATGGTATTATCTGTGCTAATGGGCTTATGGCATATGTATATGAAAAGGTAGCAAAAGATTTAAACTCCAGACAAACGCCGCATTTCGGTTATATTGATGGTGACGGTGATTTTATATTCAGCGCTCCAGTCCTTGAATCTTTGATCGGTGAAACAAAGGAAGACAAGGACATTTTGATTGAAACACCACCAACTGTTTCAATTTCTGTAAATCATCAAGACTCAAAAAGTATTATTGAAATAGTTAAAGAATATATTCCTGACTCTCGCTTCCGCATTAGACTTGATGACCTGGTTACGAGAGAGATAAAAAAAATACTGTCTGAGACATCTGATGAACATTTTCCGGTACATACAGCCGATATTACGACGGATAATTTTATTGAAAGACTAAACAAATACGAAACTATAATTAAGGATATTCAATCAATTGTTGTTCTTCTCGCACATTGGGGAACAGAAGAGCATGTACCAGTTCTTCGGAAAATTATTGGCAGGATTGGAGATAATAGAAAAGCGATGGGGGGTAAAGTTGTCTGGCTTTCACTTCGTTTCTATCCAAGTTGGCTGCTGTTATACTCTGGTGGTATCGCAGCAATATCATCCGGAAATTACAACAATTTATATACAATCCTAACCACTAAAATTGGGCCGAAATACAGCGGGGGTAAAAACGATGAAATAATTAATATTGTTGTTCATGAAGCGCTTGAACTTGAGCGGACAAATATTTTCAAGACTCTGCCAGGGCATGAACGTTACTATGTCCCTAAGAGTGAATATTTATTTAAATCGCTTCAACCTGTAATTGATGATATGTTATTTCTTGGAATCAGTTATGAGGCAATGTTTGACCGATTTGAAGTATTTTTAGCTTTAGTCTATGCAGATTTAGACGACAGAGAACCGGGGAGAATATGGGGGCCACCAGGAAGATTTGCATATAAACATAGGGAAAGAAACCGTGAAGACAGTCCCTATTTTGAAATATTGAATGAAGCAAATTCTCAAGGAAATGATTGGCCTCCATTAAGAGCAGGATTTTTCAGAGGCTCCTATGAAAGATTTCAATTCATCTCAAATGAATACGAAAAGCTAATTGGCCGACTAAGTTGGTTATAAAATATATGATCAGCGTGTCGAAAAACGGTTCAAGAAGGATTACCAAAACCGCTGCACGGTCGTTGTCAATCTCTTGGAACTTGTGATATCAAATCACAATAATGGATAAGCCCTACTCTAATCCGAGCAGGGCTTATTTGTGTTTCGCAGGCAACTAGTGCTTGGTCGGATCGACTATTTCATACTTCTGCCCCTTCTTTGGGGTTGGAGGCATGGGCTCGTCTTTAACAACCGTCCGCTCTTTGCCAGTTCTGCCACCCCTTGGGCCAATTATTTCGTACTGGCCTGAACGCTGGGCTTTCTCACCTGGTCTGTACGTTTTTTTTGCCAACGCTGTCACCTCCCCCCACCGGTTGGATTAAAAAGCTCCCGATGGGATAGGTGGTAACTTTTTTTTTAACTTGACAAAGCAAGCCTCCTCAAGCTATGGAAAGCTCCACAAAGCAAAATGCCCATCTGGGCTTTTTCCCGGAACCCTGGTTGCCCTTACAACCGGGGTTTTGTTTTATAAAATACTCCAATTCCCTTTTTCCATACTATATATAGTATGTCAAGAAATTATAAGCCTAAGATAAATTGATACCAAATAATTTATTGGCCAAAAAAGTATGCCCCTCCCAATCAAGAGAGGGGCATTTCTTTTTACCAATCAACCATCATTCCCAATAACCTTTTTCCCCGACATAGTTGATATCATTAAATAAAAATACAAATCAGATCCATCAGTCCCGAAATGTATTGTAAATTTTTAAGATAAAAAATGTAACCTCTTGAATTTTCATCTGATTATTATTAGTGGGTGACAAACGATGATATATACTTAATTTTCTAAACCATAAATTATATAATTTTTATTTTTATTATTGACATTATATAATTTTATGTTTAATGTGGAGATAAAGCATACCAAATATATTTAAATGATTTTTGACATAAAGGCACACTGAGAAAGAAAGGGGGTATATATATTGCCATGGCACATAGAATAAGCATCAGTATTCCAAACGAACTTCATGAACGAATCCAACAGTATAAAGACGAATTAAACGTTTCGAAAATATGCCAGAAAGCGTTAATGTCTGCAATCGAAAGGATAGAAAAGAAAGAAAGCTCTGCTCAAGAATATGGTGATATTGTGGAACGCCTTCGAGATGAATTCATAAAAGATAACGAAAAGATAATTGACGAAGAAGCTTTGGAGGCGGCAGAAGGTGCAGCAAAACGATTATCTTTAAAAACAATAAAAGAATTTATAGAAGATCGTTCGGAATTCTTTAATGCTGACCCAGAAACGTTATTTAAATTATATGGGGATAAAAAAATTAGTACAAATAGTGCTTTTTTTGAAAGTACTTTAATACGATCTCTATTTTATAAAAAATGGTCAGACCATTTTTTATGGGCACTAGAAAGCATAAAAGATGATTTTGAACGCGCAATTAACGAGGTTGATGAGTAGGAGGGTTGTTATGAGAAAGACACATCATGCTATAATAAGATCGCAGCAAAGAGGAATCCAAAATAATCAATTAGAATTGATTATGAAACATGGAACGGAAGTGAAAAAGCCGGGTAATGTTATTGAATTTAGATTGTTAAAAAAAGATATAATTAAGGCTATTGAACAAGCTCATCAGGATTATAAAGAAACCCTCCAAAATATAGATAAATGTAGAAACAAAGCAGTTCTTGTTGACCTTCATTCTGGTGTTATAATTACAACTTATATTCTCAGAAAACAAAAACCAAATTATCCTGATATAGCTGCGTAACCGGTTGTTATTTTAGTGTATAGCAAAATATACGAAATAGGAATTGTGTTTTTTAGCAATTTAAAATCAATTACCTTGCTCTCTCTATGAAAAACTTTGCAAATATTTTCTTTTTTATTTTAATAACAAAGGAGTTAGGATCTGATGTGCCCAGAAGAAAGTTCACCACCAAATCAAATCCTAACCCCTCACATAAATTCATATCAATTCAATATCCTCAGAATATACCGCCCCACTTTTTAATGTAGATATGAAAACTTAATCATCTTTCATGGTTGCTCATCTATCATTCTCAATACCCTTCCCATCCGACATCGTCCAGGCAAGCTCAGCGTAATGAGCAATCTTCTCTATATCATGGGGTTTTTGTTTCCCGTTCCAGATCCTTAATGAATAACGCAAAATGTTCCAAACACAGATCAAAGGG
>ENA-OSEO01002742-OSEO01002742.1-sediment-metagenome-genome-assembly--contig:-NODE-2742-length-23393-cov-3.473323_pt1 | contig 23393 bp, 22 predicted proteins | sample MGYA00237883_ERZ534232 | MGnify/ENA metagenome assembly ERZ534232
CGCTATAAAATGTTTGTCCCGGCTGAACCGACCACAATATATTGATGTTGATTTTTCATTCGGCGGATTTTTTCGAGAACATCAAATCTTAATCCGGAAGGGAGGTGAGCAGAGAAATCTCTCTCTAAGATGAGCAATTTCATTCACTTACTTTGCCTCAACCCATTCCATCCGAACACATAAAGGAAAAGAATCATGGCCGACTATCTTGTGATTCGATGTCTATTCTGGGGTATTTATTTTGGCATAGGGGCAACCATTCTTTTTATACCGATAATTTCAATCCTACTTTTTAAAAGAATCAAAAAAAAGCTAACTCAAATTGAACAGATCCCGATTCGTCGGGGTCAATTTGCTCAACCGTAACAGTTTGATTTATTACCTTCGATCGAATTGTTCGGCGCAGAAAACGATATAAATTTCATGGAAGCGGCTACTGAAGATAAAAATCAAAGGGGGGAACCTGTGAATATTCGTCATCATAGGTGAACACCGGACTTCGGGGACCTACGGTTGCTGGCGGGTCGTGGTTGCGGGCTTCCCAAAGGCCCAAATGCCGCAGGATCTTTTCGACAACGCCTCTGTGTTCGATGAAGCCAATGATTCTCATTTCCGCCCGGCATTTCGGGCAGATCAGCGGATCGACCTGATACACTTCTTGGATCAGCCGCTCCCAGCCTCTGCGAAACGCCCGGGTCGAGGTATCCGATTCCATCAGTGCTGGTATGTTGTCGTCAGTGCCGGCTTGCTTATGCATGCCCCGTGATTTGTTGCTGTAATAGCCATAGTATCGGACTCCGCCAGCGGCGGGACTCGCCTCTATTGGGGATATGCGTGGTCAGCTGCGCCAGCCAGTCGACAGCTTGGAAAGTTTTCGAGGTCCTGCCGTCTTTTGAGGCATACACTTTTGCCGTGCCGGCGGATGAATCATGGACCGCAACATAGGCCATCCGCTCCTGGGAGAAGGATGCCCGGATGATCCTCCAGGGGCGGATGATGGGTGGAGTGGGGGGGAGAGTGAAACACTCCCCCATACCCGATTATAGGGGGTTTTCAGTTGCCCTCGACCAGAAGCTCTCTGTCTTCGAACCGCTCGCCATTTAAGAATATGCGTATCCGGTATTTTCCTGCTGTTTCATGAGCGCTGCGAAGCGTAAATTGTGCCCATGTCCAAAACTCTCCATCCTCTTTCTGCACAAATGGGTGCCACGCCTCTTGAGTCAATCCATCTGTGCCTATTATTTGCCATTTCTGCTCGTAGTACCCCTTTCCACTTAAACCTGTCCACTTCGAGGATAGGTAGAAGCTCTGATCAAGCCGAACCTTCGACACAATATCCTTGGGCTTACCCTCCTCCAGCTTCGACGAAATAAAAAGGCGGTGCCCCGAAGGCGTCCTGCCTTCTTTTGCCTTAAGGCTAACGATCTTTTTTTCAAGCTCGGGAACACGCGATGCCGTTTGTGTTATCCTCTGGTATTCGGCTTTCGGTACAGTAATCTGACTTGATACCTCTAGGATGGTTCTATAGGCACCAAAGCCAGCAACGAATCCGGCTAGCAGCGTGGTAAGAAGCCAGACTATGGGATTGTTCTCGATACTTTGACGTAGGCTCATGGTAAGTCCTCCAACGATAGCGCGAAGCACACGCTCAGATCAGCACTTCGCATTCCCATATAGCCATATAACCTTGAACCGATTCGGGGTGGTCGCAGAGCGCAGCGGCGCGGCTAACCCGAAGTCGTGTCGGTGGCATGGTTGGACAATGTTCCCTTTATTTCATAATCCACTGATGAACAAATCAGGATTTCCATCGATATTTCATCTGAGCAGATACGGAATCTCCACCCACAGGGCGTCGTGGGGGCAGTCCACCTCACAGGGCAGACAGAACCAGCAGGTCCGGTATTTTCCAAACGGCTGCCCGCAGGAGTAGCATCGCGCCGCTTCCCTGCGCGCCGCTTCCGTTTCAAGCCCCTGTTCGATCTCTTTAAAATCGTCCGGACCCTTGCAGGCATGCACGGGGACGCCCACCCGTTTGTCCGCCGATCCGCGATGGGTGTCGATCTCGAAATCGGTTTCAATGGGGCCGGGGTAGCTTCGGCCGTATCGGAGCGGCTCACCCCTGACGAACCGGTCCACCGACTCGGCCGCCTGCCTTCCCTTTGCCATGGCCGCCACCACCGATGAGGGGCCGCTGAGGACATCACCGGCCAGAAAGATTTTTTCATCCGAGGTCTGCAGCGTCAAGGGGTCCGCGCTCAGCGTGCCGTTTTGGAAAAAACCGGTCTCCGCAAACGGTGAGAAGTCGACCCCCTGCCCGACGGCCACAATCACGGTGTCCGCCTCGATCTGTTTGAGCTGGCAATCGTCGAACCGGGGCATGAACCCGCCGCAGGCATCCCACACCCCAAGGCATCGTTGAAAGGATACCCCGGTGAGCACGCCCTGGTGGAATCCAAAGGTGGGGTTTCCCCAGGAGCACTCCATCCGGACCCCTTCCGATACCGCGCTATCAACGGCCCACGAAAAGGCCGGAAGGTCCTTATCCGATTCGAGGGCCACCAGGGTGACCGATTCCGCCCCGCAGCGCAGGGCGGTCTGGGCCGCATCCACGGCCACGTTGCCTCCCCCGATGACGACCGCTTTTTTGCCCACCCGGGGGGCGTTGCCGCTTCGAACCGCGCGCAGGAAGGGAAGCCCGTGATAAATACCCGGGGAATCCTCCCCCGCCACGTTGAGTCTGCCGTGCTTGCCGCAGCCGGTGGCCAGGATGGCGGCATCGAATCTTGCCTTGAGTGTTTCCAGCGACATGCCCCCGCCCAAAGCGACCCCGCATTCAAAGGCCACCCGCATCCGTTCGAGCAGCCCGATCTCCCTTTCCAGGACTGCAAGCGGAAGCCGAAACTCGGGAATGGCCCAGCGGAGCATGCCCCCCGGAGCGCTGGCCGCATCGAACACGGTCACCGCATGTCCGCGCACCCGCAGATCATGGGCGGCCATCAGGCCGGCCGGGCCCGCCCCCACCACGGCGACCCGATGTCCGCTGTCCGGCGCCACAGCCGGCAGTGGGGCTTGGTCCGACGCCCCCTGGTCCGCCAGGTAACGCTTCAGCGCCCGGAGGGCCACGGCGCTTCCTTCGATGGTTTTGCGGTGGCACTTTTCCTCACAGGGCTGGGAGCAGATGCGGCCCAGGATGCCGGGGAAGGGCAGGGTTTCGCGCAACAGATCGATGCCTTTTTCTTCTTCCCCCCGGGCGATGGTCTGGACATAGCCGTGGCAGTTGACCCCCAGCGGACAGGCCCGGCGGCAAGGGGCCAGTTTCATTCGAAGATTGTCCAGAACGCAGCGATCCACGCAGATCCCGCAGAAGGTGCACTTGTCCTTGTCGATGACGATGTTGTCGGACAGGCTTTCAAGCATATTGATGCGCATGATTCGATCTCCCCTGACAGAATGCCCACCTTTGGTGCAGGGCGTTTCAAAAATTCACATTTTTATGATCGGTTTATGGGAGAGTTTTATATCTTCGGGGGCTTCTCCCATGGTCAGCACGATGTGTTTGAGCCACCGGGCATCGTTTTTTTCCGGGAAATCCGTCCGCTGGTGCCAGGGCCCCCAGCGGCTTTCGGTGCGCTCCTTTGAGGCCAGCGCGCTCATGGCGGCGCACTGGATGATGTTTTCCACCTCGTAGACCTTGAACAGATCGTGGGTGTCCCGAACATAGACAGTGTCCTTGAGCTCCGTGCGGAAGCGCGACATCCACCAGAGGGCCCGGTTCAGTTTGTATTCCGCCTTGGGCGGCCGGATGTAGTCGTTGATCATGCGCCGGACCTTGTATTCGAACTCCTCAACGGCGAGCCGATTCCCCCTCCGGGCGAATTTTTCCTCCCGGTCCTTTAAAAACCCGTTCACCTGGGAACCGTCAAGATCCACCGGCGCCAGGCCGGCGGCATAATCGGTGGCGCTCTCGGCGGCGATTTCGCCGTAGACAAAGGCCCCGGACAGATGCCCCCGGGCCACCAGCGCGGTGTCTCCGGCGGCATAAAGACCGGGCACGCTGGTTTCGGCTTTTTCATTGATCCGCACCCCGGTCAGCCCGTGCCCCCCGCACAGAAAACACTCGGTGGGCCACAGCTCGATTTCGCCGGATCGGAAATTGACTTCTCTTCCCTGAAAGAAGCGCTCTTGAACCGGCCGCTCGGTGGTAAACAGAATGTCTTCGATCTCTTTTATTTTTTTCTCCGGAAGATGATTCATGACGATCCGCAGGGGCCCCCGCCCCTCGTTGTGCTCCTGGAGCATGGAGCTGATCGAGGGGTGGTCCTTTTCGCGGTGTTCATCGAATGCGTTGAGAAGATTGGCGCCCCGGGTCAGCGTAATGTAGAGCAGCGGTGCATTGATGTCTTTGATGATGTAATAGATCAGCGTGTATTCAAAACCGCTCAGCTCGGCGCCGGCCTTGTAGGCCAGGACGTATCCGTCGCCGGTGTTGCCGGGAAAATCGTATACCCCGTAGAGGTATCCGTTGTTGGGAAGACCGAAGCGGGCGGTTCCCCCGGCGGTCAGGATCACCGATTTGGCTTTGCAGACAAGGATTTCACCGGTTCTGACGTTCATGCCGATGGCGCCGGCAACCCGGTCCCCGTTTTTGAGAAGCTGCATGGCCATGGTTCGGTTCAGCACACGGCATCCGGAGGCGAGCACCCGCCCGGCCAGGATGGCCTTCAGCCTAGGCTCCTTCATGGTCACACAGAACCGGCCCTTGGGGTGCACCTGGAGGACCTCGTACCGGCCTTTTTCATCGGTGGGAAAACAGACATCCCAGGATTCGAGCTTTTTGAGCAGATCGAAACTCCGTTCCGCCATCCGATGGTTGACCGGCTCATCCATGATGCCGTGGCAGGCCATGGCATTGGATTCTACATACAGCTCGGGGGTGGTCAGCCCGGGGATGGAAACGATGTTGAGCGCGTCCATGCCCATGGCGATGCACCCCGAGTATTTGATTTCCCCCTTTTCAAAAACCACCACGGTTTGATCGGGGTTCATCTCCTTTGCCCGGATGGCCGCCATGGCGCCGGCGCTGCCGCCGCCGATCACGAGCACATCGCAGGTGATGACCGGATACTCCTGGTTCATGATCTTCTCCCTTTACCGATAATCGGTGTTGCCCCGGGCCTCATCCCCGGGTCGGCCGGTGGGCCTTGAGCGCCAGCGGAACCACCAGAACAAGCAGCGCGGCCATCACCAGCCAGGTTGCGCGATAGCTCCCCTGCAGATCGTAGAAGAGCCCTGCGAGAAACGGGAAACTCATGGTGCCGATGATGGCGATCCCCATGGTGATCCCCTGGAGCGAGCCGAAGGTTTTTCGCCCGAAATACTCGGCCTGGAGGGTCAGCCTGAGGGTGATCAGCCCCCCGTACCCCGGGCCGAAGAGCAAAAGCGCGATGACGGCCTGCCAGAAGCTCTCAACGACGCTCAAGACCACCAGCCCCAAAACCTGGAGCAGCAGGCAGATCGCCATCAGGTGCCGGCCGGTGATGAACCCGGCCAGCCATCCCATCCCGAAGCGTCCGACGGTGCTGGCCAGCACCAGCAAAGAGGCCACGATGCCGGCCGCGGCGCGGTCGAAGCCGGTGCTGATCAAACAGGGCATGACATGGACCGTCAGGGCGTGCACCGAGCCTGCCGAAAGGGTCATCACCAGCGCAAGAAACCAGAATACACGGGTTTTCATGGCCTCCCGTACGGAAAATTCCTGGGCATCCTGCGCTGCCGGGGGTGGGGCGGAGTCCGGTTCGGTTCGCACCGGAGCGGAGCGGTTTTCACCGTCCGGGAAAAACCCGTAGGGCTCCGGCCGGTGTCTGACCAGAAGCGAGCAGGGAATGCCGATTCCCCACATGCCCACGGCAATGATCACCAGGGTCTGCCGCCACCCGCAGGTGTCGATCAGCCAGGTGACCCCCGAGATCAACACCCCGCCGATGCCGATGGATGTCGAAAGAATGCCCAGCGCGGCGCCCCGCCGCCGATAGAACCAGTTTGCGATGGCGGTCCATCCCGGAACCGGAAACATCAGGCTGGAGCCCACCGACAGAAAGACAAACAGAAGGTAGTAGGACATGAGGGATTGGATCCGGCTCAGCAGGAAGAACCCCAAGCCGCACAGAACGCTTCCGATAAGGATCAGGCGCCGGGGGCCGTACCGGTCCGCGGCAAAACCCACAAGGGGGGCGGCGATCCCCCCCTCGATGCTGCGCAGGGATGCGGCAAAGGAGGTCGCCGCGTAGCTCCACCCGAATTCATTGACGATGGGATTGAAAAATGCGGTGAAGCTGTAGAAGAAAGTGCCCGCAGCCCAGAAATGAATGAGGCTCGTGGCCAGAACGATCCACCAGCCGTAGAAGATTTTTTTCATATGATAATCGGTCAGGCCCTGAGTTCTTCCAGTATCTGGTCAAGCCCCCGCACCACCGTGATGCCGGCATCTTTCATCCGCTCCAGTTTGGACTGGGCCGATCCGAACCCGCCGGATATGATCGCCCCGGCGTGCCCCATCCTTTTTTCAGGGGGTGCCGTGGCGCCGGCCACAAAACCGATCACCTTTTTCGGATACCCGTTTTTCCGGATGTGGTCCGCGGCCATCTCCTCTCCGGCGCCGCCGATCTCGCCGACCATGATCACGGCACGGGTCTCTTCGTCGGATCGGAACAGTTCGAGCGCATCGACAAAATCGGTGCCCTTGACCGCATCGCCCCCGATGCAGATGCAGGTGGATTGGCCCACCCCGCGATAGGTCAGATTGGAGGCGATCTCATGGGTCAGGGTTCCGCTGCGGGAGATCATCCCGATGTTGCCCTCGCTGTAAATAAACCCCGGCATGATCCCCACCTTGCCCTTGCCGGGGCTGATCACCCCCACGGTATTGGGTCCGATCAACCGGACGCCCTGATCCCGGGCGGCGCTGCGGATCTTCAAGGTGTCATGAAAGGGCACAAACTCCGCAATCACCACGACCAGGGGGATTTTGTTTTCGATGGCCTCCATGGCGGCGGTCAGAACCCCTGCGGGGGGAACCAGAATCATGGCGGCGTTGGCATCGACCCGCCGCTTTGCCGCAGCCACCGTATCGAAGACCGGCACCCCGTGGACCTCCTGCCCCCCTTTGCCGGGGGTGACCCCGGCCACCACCGCGACATCGTATTCGAGCATCTTTAGGGTATGGTAGGCGCCCTGTCTTCCGGTCGCCCCCTGGATCACTACCCGCGTATGTTTATCGACCAGAATGGCCACTTCGTCCCGTTCCTTTCCTTTTCATCCGATCCAGCAGCAGCACGACCGCCTCCTCGGTGGTTCCGTACTTGACGATGGGGATGTTTCGTTTCTCCAAGATGGCCCATCCTTCATCCTGGGAGTGGCCGCGCATCTTTACGGCGACGGCCTGGGCCGGCTTCAGCTCATCGACCACCCGGGCGATGCCCAAAGCCATTTGTTCGCAGTTGTTGATCCCGCCGAAGACATTGAGCAGCACGCCTTCCACCCCCGGGGTTTTCAACACCACCCTGAGCGCCGCTGCGGTTCGTTCCGGGGTGGCATCACCGCTCAAGTCCAGAAAGTTTGCCGGTGCCCCCCCGTGTTTTTTGATCATGTCCATGGACGCCATTCCGAGCCCGGCCCCGCCGCTGATCAGGCCGATGTTCCCCCCCTCCAGGCGGACATAGGAGACCCCGGCGGCAACGGCTTCGGCCTCCAGCGGGTCTGCAGCGGCCTGAGCCCGCACAAACGCCTTGACATCCGGCAGCCTGAACAGCGCCGAATCATCGATTTCAATCTTTGCGTCCGCAGCCAGGATTCGGCCGTCGCCGGCGATGATCAACGGATTGATCTCCGCGGTGAGCGCCTCAAAGCGGAAATAGCCGTGAACCAGCTTCAACAGGATGCCGGAAACCCCGGTGAGCATTTGCCCGGTCAGTCCTGTTTTCGAAACCAGTTCGAGGGCATGGTAAAGCCGAAACGCCCGGGTCGGAGCCAGGTGAATTGTGTACAGGGCCTGGGGGGTGTCCTTGGCAACCGATTCGATGTCGATCCCCCCGCTTTCGGATACCATCACCACGGGCAGCGAGGCTTCGAGGTCCAGGGTGATCCCCATATAGAATTCGGACAAGGCCGCGATCTTCTCTTCGATCCGTATGGTTTTGACCGTTTCTCCGGCGAGGCTCATGCCCAGCAGCCTTGCCGCGGCTTCCGCGAGCTGATCCCGGGTCTCGGCAAAACGGATCCCGCCGGCTTTGCCCCGGCCCCCGCCGAGCACCTGGCCTTTGAGCACCACCGGCAGGCCGAGCCTGTCGGCGATCGCCTGGGCCTCTGTCACGGAGGCGGCCACATCCCCGACGGGCACGGGAATGCCCGCTTTCTGCAGAAGTGATTTTCCTTCAAATTCGTAGAGTTTCATGGGAAAACCGTTCAGTGTTTAAGGTCTGGGGGTGTTCATCGTCGGGGTTAGCCATTCGAAAATCGCAAATCGAAGTTCGACAACCGGTTCAGGTTCCGGATTGCGCCTTGAGCCCCGTGCCGATCTCGTATCCTTTCCTCAGCGCCCTGCGGTTCTGCTCCAGGGTCTTTGGGGGTACGTTTCCCTCCAGCGCCTGCTCCAGGGACCCCAGGGACACCGTTCCGGTGACGGCAGACAGGGCCCCCAGCATGATGATGTTGGCAAACAGCGCACGGCCGAATTCCGCTTCGGCCACCGAAGTGGCCGCCACCGGATAGAAGCGTTTGACCCCTTGGGGCGCCGATTCAATCAGGGTGGTGTCCGCGATGACCACGGTTTTTTCCGGATCGGCCCGGTTCAGGTATTTATCCAGAGCCGGCTGCGACATCACGACGAAGACGTCGATTTTCTGCGCCTTGATGTAATCGATGGGGGCATCGCTGATGATGACCTCCGAACGGCAGGCCCCCCCCCGGGCTTCGGGCCCATAGCTCTGGGTTTGGGCGACTTCTTTGTCTTCGTACAGGCCCGCGGCCATTGCCAGAAGCAGGGCGGCCTTGATGACCCCCTGGCCCCCGAACCCGGCAAAGGTGATTTCATTTCTCATGGTCTGATTTCTCCACGGTGATGGCCATATCCGGGCAGATCAATTCGCACAAGCGGCAGGCTGTGCAGTCTTCCGGCCGGTCGACCTGGGGAACCAGGTACCCTTTGGCGTTTCTTCGAGACGACACCTTCAGCACCGCCTTGGGGCACTGGTCGATGCACAGGTGGCAGCCTTTACAATAGATTTCGTCGATGGTGATGGTACTCAATCTCTTTTCGATTCCTTTCCCGGGGGAACATCTTGGCGCGATGGCCGTCGCTCCTGGGAGACTACCCACGTTTCATGATGCCATACAATCGCTCGGAAAGTTCCGGGCGCCGGGTCTCTTCATGGAGTTTTCCCACAACGATCCTTCCTTCGAGTTGTTCCGGAGACATCCCATCGGCCTTGCGCTTGGCGATGCTGCGCTCTTTGATCATGCGCAGCAGCTCCGCGGGGTTGGCCGTCCCGTAAATATAGCGTCCGGCCTGGGTCGGGCATTGGGAGACCACATCGATAAAGGAAAACCCCTTGTGTCGGATGGCCTCCTTGATGCCCCCGGCCAGGCCCTTGGGGTGGGCGGTGGTCCACCGCCCCACATAGGTGGCCCCGGCGCTGATCGCCACCGCGCACGCATCCAGCGGAGGTTCCAGGTTTCCATAGGGCGAGGTTTGGGTCCGGGCGTCGGTGGGGGTGGTCGGCGCCATCTGGCCGCCGGTCATGCCGTAGATGCCGTTGTCCAGCATGATGACCGTAAGATCGATGTTCCGGCGGGCCCCGTGAAGAAAGTGATTGCCCCCGATGCCCACGCAGTCGCCATCTCCGGTGAACACCACCACGTGTCGTTTGGGATCGGCCAGCTTCAGTCCGGTCGCAGCCGCAATGGCCCGACCGTGCAGGGTGTGCAGCACATCGGTATTGACAAAGACCGGCGCCCAGCTCGAACAGCCGATGCCCCCCACCAGGGACAGATCATCGATGATGCCCAGCTCATCGACAACCCGCAAAAACGCGTTCAAAACAGTGCCGTGCCCGCACCCCGAACAAAAGATGAAGGGAAGGGCACGTTTTCTCAGGTATTTTTCGGCAATCGGGTGCATAAGGCATTTTCTCCGGGCAGTTATCATCCACCTGATGGCGTCAGGTATAAAAACTATCCACTAAGCACTTCTTATCCCATCCAGTATCTCTTGGGGCGTATGCATAGTGCCCCCCAGCTTGGGAAGGGAAACGATGGTTTGCCGGCGGTCATTGAGCCGTTGGACTTCCCGACAGATCTTTCCGATGTTCATCTCCGGAACGATGATTTTCCGGGCGTTCCGGATGGCCTTCCGGAGGGCGTCGTCGGGAAACGGCCAGAGGATTTTCAGCTTCACCATCCCCGCCCGGCACCCTTCGGTTCGGGCCTGTTTGACCGCGGCTGTTGCAGAGCGGGCCACACTGCCGTAGGCAATGACCACCACATCGGCATCATCGATGAACAGCGGTTCCACATCCACCAGCCGATCGGCATGATCCGTGATTTTCCGGCAGAGCCGCTCCATGAGTTTTCCGCTCAGAACCGGGTCGTGCCCGGCCCGGATGCCCCATTGGTCGTGAAGTTGGCCGTCGACCAGCAGGTTGTATCCCTGGCCGAAGCTCGGCATTCCGTCCAGAAGACCGTCCGGAAGGGGTGCATAGGGTGTGTAGGTTTCGGGCGCCGCAGAGGGCCGCCGCCGGTCGACCACTTCGATGGCGGCCGGAATACGAAGCTTTTCACGGGTGTGACCGACGATTTCATCGGTCAGCAGGATGACCGGAACCCGGTAGTGCTCCGCCAGGTTGAAGGCCTTTACGGTCAGTTCGTAGGATTCCTGAACCGACGACGGGCACAGGGCGATCACCTCGTAATCCCCGTGGGAGCCGTACTTTGCCTGCATGACGTCCTGCTGGGAGGATTGGGTCGGCTGCCCGGTGGACGGGCCTCCGCGCATCACATCGATGATCACACACGGGGTTTCGGTCTCCGCCGCGTAGCCGATCCCCTCCTGCATCAGGGAAAACCCCGGCCCTGAGGTGGCGGTGCAGGCTTTCATGCCGCCCCAGGCCGCTCCGATGACCGCCGAGATGGAGGCGATTTCATCTTCCATCTGGATAAAGACCCCCTGGTTTTTGGCCAATTCATGGGACATCAATTCGGCGACCTCGGAGGCCGGCGTGATGGGGTAGCCGGCAAAAAACCGGCACCCTGCACGGATGGCGCCCCGGACGCAAGCCTCGTTTCCCTGTACGATGACAACTTCTTGTTTCAATCCGTATTCCTCCGATCCCCAAAAGCCGGGAAAGGCTTTTTCCGAAAAATATCCTCGGGGGTCATCCCGCTTGGGCCGGTTGCAGAGTTTCGGCCCGGGACTTTGTGTAATTGATCCAGGCAAAGACCACGAACAGACCCAGCCCCAGCAGATCGCTCCTGACTTCCGGCACCAGCGCTCCGAGCCCCGAAACGGCAAAGACCAGCCGGTTTGCCGGATCCAGCCGGGTGAAGAAATACCCTTCCAGTGCCACCACCAGAGCGATGGTGCCGATGATGCCGGTGATAAAGGTCCAGGTGACAAAGAGGGGAGAACCGATCATGAGCAGGGCGGCATTGTAGACGAACATGTAGGGTACCAGAAATTTAACAAATCCCAGCTTCGAGGCCAGAATACCGGTGGCCATGACCCGGCCGCCTGCGATGGCCGCACCGGCATAGGCGGCCAGGGCGACCGGGGGAGTGATGGCGCTGAGCAGCGCCGAATAGAAGACGAACATGTGGGCGACGATGGGTTTTACGCCGAAATGGGTCAGGGTGGGGGCCGCGATCATGGCCGCAATGATGTAAGCCGGTGCGGTGGGAACCCCCATGCCCAGCACCAGGCACGAGACCATCACCAGGATCAGCGCCAGGGGAAAGATGCCCATGGACAGCTCGGTGACGATGGTGACGAATTTGATCCCCAGCCCGGTCACATCGAGCACCCCGACGATAATCCCCGCGCAACCGCAGGAGACGGCGATGACGATGCTGTTTTTTGCGCCCTGGATGAGGGTCTGAAAAAAGGTTACGGGGCCAAGCCGGCTGTCTTTGCGAAACATGGCCACGATGATCAGCGCCACAATGGCCATAAATGCCGCTCGAAACGGGGTGTACCCGCGAATCAGCACATAGATGAGCAGCACGATGGGAATGAAAAAGTGCGCCCCCTGTCTGACGGTCTTTCCCAGGCGGGGGACTTCGCTCTTGCTGAGCCCCCGCAGCCCCATTTTGAGCGCAACGACGTGGGTCGAGGCAAAGATCGCCACATAGTAGAGAATCGCGGGAATCAGCGCGGCCCCGCACACCGTCACGTAGGAGACCCCGAGAATTTCCGCCATGATAAAGGCCGCCGCCCCCATGATGGGCGGCATGATCTGACCCCCGGCGCTGGCCGCGGCTTCCACCGCACCGGCAAAATCCGGGTGATAGCCCATTCGCTTCATCAGCGGAATCGTAAAGGTTCCGGTGCCGTAGACATTGGCCACGGAGTGTCCGGACACCGTACCGAAAAGGGTGCTTGCCACGATGGCGACCTTGGCGGGTCCCCCGGTGGCGCGGCCCACCAGGGACATGCTGAAATCGATGATGAATCTGCCCCCCCCGGTTTTCTCCAAAAACGCCCCGAACAGGATGAACAAAAAGACAAAGGTCGCCGAAACCCCGATCGGCACCCCGAAGATGGCCTGGGGGGTCATGAACATATGATCGATGAAGATCAGCGGGGGGGGCGTCCGGATGGTAAAGGGGTAGGGGAAAAGATTCCCGAACAGGCAGTAGAAAATAAAAAAGGATGCGATGATCGGAAGCGCCGGGCCCACCACCCGTCGCGCCCCCTCGAGGGTGAGCGCGATGAGGATGACGCCCAGGGTGATGTCGGTACGGGTGATGGGGCCGTAGTACCATTCCCGCCCGACGATCCTTCCGTGGTGGACGATCAGATACACCCCGATGCCCAGGCAGAGCAGCGCCAGGGGGATGTCGATGCGCGCGTTGGCGGCAGGGGACAGCCGTTTACTGGTGGGAAACAGCAGGTATCCCATCGCCATGAGCGACATGAGGTGGATGGTCCGTTGCATATACGCTTCGACCACCCCGAATCCTCCCGTATACAGGTGAAACAGGCTGATACCGATGCCGATTGTTGCAACCACCGCCTTTGAAAAGACCACAATGGGTTGCGCTGCACCGATTTGATCGTGTTGTATCACCTCCGCCTCCCTTTGTGCCCGGAGGGCAGCCCCGGCAGAATGCTGTAAATGGACGGGGGGCTGTGTGCACCCCCCATCCCTTGGAATTTCGCCTTACTCTATGGGAATATTTCTGCTCTTGTAAAACTTCTCTGCCGCAGGATGCAGCGGCAGCAACAGCCCTTTTGCCATGCCTTGGGCCGTGAAATCGGCCAGGGCCTTGTGGTGCTGCTGATATTCTTTGTCCCTGTCGGCCAGGGCCGTCAGGAGGGCTTCGACCACCATATCGGGCAGCTTGGCATTGACGATGATGGATCCGGCATCGGTGGGGCAGACGATTTCTTCGGTGATTCCCGGGTAGGTGTTGGCGGGGATGGGGTCCCGGTCAAAGCCGAACTTTTTTTTGAGCATATCGAGCAGGTCGGGGTCCCATTTCAAAATCTTCATCTCCCGGGCGTTGATCAGGTCCATGGCCCATCCGATCTTCTGCACCCCTACGGCCAGGATCCCGTCGGCATGCCCGTCTTTGACCAGGTTGACCCCGTCTCCCCAGGCGACAAAGTTGATCTTCCCGCCCCATTTGGCGATCTCGTCCCAGCCGGCCCCCTGGGAGTCGAACACATTGCGCCACATCAGTTCGGTGGTGGTCCCCTTCTGGATGGTGCACAGCCGCAGGGGCGGCTTTTTTTCGAAGAGCTCCTTTAGGGTATTGACCGGCGCGTCTTTCCGGACGATCGCAAAGTAATAGAGCCGGTCCTGGGTGCTGTAGAGGGATCGGATTTCCGGCAGCGGCTTGTCGAAGGGGGCCTTGTTTGCGGCCGCAAGCGAACACATCGCGGTGGTGGTGCTGCCGATGTCCATCTCCCCGGTGTTTACCCGAAACAGGTTGCCGACCCATCCGCCGGGAACCACCGTAATGTCCATCTTCGGATAGACCCCGCGGACCACTTTGGACATGCCGGTCATGACCATATAGCCCACCCCGCCGACAGCCCCCCCGCCGGCTTTCAGCACGGCGGAGACCTTCTGCGGATCGGGCCCGGCACCCCAGGTCGCCGGTGAAACCATCAGGCCGAAAACCAAACCCACGATGGACAGACTCCCCCATAGACCCATTCGATGCTTCATGGTTGCCTCCTTTCGATTGGCTGTTTCGGTTAACGGAAGATTGGTATCCTGTGCCGTGTAACAGATTTTGTCGTAAATACCAAGACCCTGTCCCATCGATTTTCGACCAAACGCGGTCCCCGGCCGTCGTCTCGTCGAGCACCGAAAATGGCCGGTCTGTTTGGGTGACGGATAAGACCGGAGGCCGACCCGTTACTTGGGCCCCAATTCCCCCTTGAGAACCGCCTGGCGGGAAACGGTCCGCGCAGGATGGGCGCTGAAATCCAGAGCGAGGATAAAGTCGGCCAGATCGTTCAGCTCCTTTTCCGTAAGATCGTATTTGGGCATGATGGACCAGGCACTGACCGCCTGGGGATTTTTGATGAACGAAATCAGCCATTGCCGGGTCCGATCCTTGGCGATGAGGTTGGAAAGATCCGGCCCCTCCCGTCGGCCCCCCGCGCCCAGGATGGTGTGGCAGTAGGCGCATTCCCTATCCACAAAGTGGCCGAGCCCTGCGGCCTGGGAGGCGGTGAGGGCTCGGTCCGGGATCCGCACCACCTTTCCGTACGGCCTGGAATTGGAGATTCCCATCACCGTCAGGTAGACGATCCCCACCAGGCAGGCGACCCCCACGGCCGTGGCCACCGGCCGGTCTGCGGGTCGGCGGCGGGGCGAGCGGCTCAAAAAGGGAAGACAGAACAGCAAGGCCACCCCGCCGATGGGAATCACCAGCGAGCCGATGGTTTCGCTGCGCCCGGAAAAAAAGGTGAGCAGTTGAAACAGCCACATGTAATACCACTCCGGTCTGGGCAGGTACTCCGGATCGATGGTTCCGGCAATATCCTCTCTGGGGATATCGGCGGAAACCGAAAGGATCAGCAGGGCTGCAAAAACAAGGGCAAAGACCATCGAGGCTTTTGCCAGGTGTTCCGGGTAAAAATGATACGCGCTTTCCGCCGGCGGGCCGTTTTCTCCGGGATCGTCGATGGTGTGATCGCTGATGCCGTGGATACGAACCATGTAGATATGCGCCCCGATGCACAGGGCGGTCAGCGCGGGCAGCACCAGGGTGTGGATGGCATAAAACCGGGTGAGGGTAAGCCCCGATACCGTATCGCCCGCGAGCAGCAGACGGGTCAAAAAATCTCCGACAAAGGGGATATCCCGCGGGATGTTGGTGCCCACCACGGTGGCCCAGTAGGCTTTCTGATCCCAGGGCAGCAGATATCCGGTAAAACCGAACCCGAGGGTCAGCAGCAGCAGGCAAACCCCGAACATCCATGTCATTTCCCGGGGCGGCTTGAATGCGCCGTAGAAAAAACTGGCCAGCAGGTGCACGGCGACGATGACGACCATGGCGCTGGCGCCCCAGTGGTGGATGCCCCTTAAGATCCGGCCCAGCGTGACCTCTTTGGCGATAAAGTCCACGGCCTGGTAGGCAAGGTCCGGGGAGGGGTTGTAGTACATGGCCAGAAACATGCCGGTGGCCGCTTCGACGGCAAACAGCAAAACGAGCACGCTGCCCAGGGTGACGCTCCAGTTCAGGTTCTCGGGCAGCGGCTTTTCCATGAACGGTTTCAGGTATTGGGGCCAGCCGAAACGGTCACTGAGGAAAGATCGGATGCGAGCCACCTTATGCCACCTCCACGAGCAGTGATCCGTCTGCAATTTTATAATTGAACCGGTCCAGGGGCCGGGGCGGGGGACCCGCATTGACACTGCCGTCGATATTGAATGCCCCCCCGTGGCAGGCGCACAGAAACAGCTGCTTGGCGTCATCCCACCGGACCGTGCATCCGAGATGGGTGCACCGGCTGTTGAACACGGTGATCGGATCGGAGGGCGATCCCCGTGCGATCAGGATCGGAGCGGTCTTTTCGCTGGTATAGAATCCGTCTTTGACCGTATAGCGGATGTTGACCGTGCTGACCTTGCCCGGGGCAAAGGTCTCGAGGGGACCTGCGGGGACCCATTGCTTGGGGCTTTGGCGCAATGACGGCCCCACGGCCGACGACACCAGCACCCCGCCCACCATGGCGGCCGCGGCGGTTCCCAGGCCCAGGGTGACCCTTTTCAAGAACCGGCGGCGCGAAGGCTCGGGCGGAGTATCTCCAGGGATGTCGGTTTGCGCAAGCGGCTCGGGGCAAGGGCGCTCTTCTTTTTTCCATCTGAATGCATCGATGCACGCTTGCCGCTGGAGGTATTTGATGGCACGGGTGGGGCTGATCTCTTTGGGGCAGACTTCCGTGCAGTTCAGTTCGGTGCGGCAGCTGTAGCATCCGTCGAGAACCCGGGCCATCCGTTCTTTCCCAAGGCCGTCCCGGCTGTCGGCAAGCAGGGTGAAGGCCCTGTTGATGGCGGCCGGGCCGCCGTAGTCGGCGTGGTGGTCCACCATGCTGCAGCTGGACACGCAGCAGCCGCAGGCGATGCACTCGGTGGACAATCCGATGTCCTTTCGCTCCTTGGAATCCGGGCGAATGACGGCCGGTTCGTCGGAGGCAACGGCCGGATGGAAATAGGGCATCGCCTGTTTGTATTTCTCGAAGAACGGTTCCATGTCCACCACCAGGTCCTTGACGACCGGAAAGTGGTTCAAGGGGCGGATGGTGATTTCCTTTTCCGGCAAATCCGCCACCACGGTTTTGCACGCCAGCCGCTCCCGGCCGTTGATGACCATCGCGCAGGAGCCGCACATGCTCACCCGGCAGGCGTACCGAAACGCGAGGCTCGGGTCCTGTTCTGTTTGGATCTTGAGCAGAACGTCGAGAATGGTGGTCAGGGCTTCGTCCGCAAGATCCACCTCAAAACGGTCGAAATGACCCGGCGCGTCGGATGCCGGATCGTACCGGAAGACATGGACGATTTTGGTCTGTTCGGATTTACTCGCCATCGCCTGATCTGTTCCTTTGTTTCATGGGTGTCGGATCGGTGTTGAAAATTTGAAATTTCAAATTTGAAATCAATAGATCCCCGTCCAGATAATGACGACCATCAGAATTCCCGTTGCGCCCAGGCCCGCGATGAGGGCCTTCTGGTACTTGACATTGACGAGGCTGAAGTCCAGAAGGATCACCCGCAGCCCGAGCACCGCATGAAAGGTAACGGTCAGCAGCAGCAGAAATTGAATGATCGGTTTGTAGGTCAGGGTCAGATGGAGCGCCAGAAAAAAGAGGATCGCCAGGGCGGATATCCGCTGCCAGATCCAGGCCCACATCCCCACCGGGGTGTTTTTCCACCGGTTGGGGTCCATCTCTCCCCATCTGAGGGGGTTTCGCTGTTGAAATTGTGTATCTTGCGCCATAGAATTCTCCCGCTGTGTGAATCACACCACTTATGCCAATGTCATACTCCAACCATACGTCGTCACGCTAGGAATCGGATCTTTAGGCCTTCAGGTCGGAAGGCTTCAGATATTTCAGCCGGACCGGTTTTTTTTCATACACCGGCATCCCGTCATCCCCCCGTTGAACAAACAGGTTGTAGAGCCCGTTCTCGTCGTCCTGATCCGGGAAATCGGTTCGAAAGTGGGCCCCCCGGGTCTCTTCTCTCAGCAGCGCCGAGCGGGCCACCAGACGGGAGACATCGATCATGTTCAGAAAGTCGATCGTGTTGTTCCACGCCATATTGTATGCGGCGCCCCCCTTCAGGTGCAACCGATGCGCCTGGGCTCCGATCGCTTCGATCCGATCGATGGCCGATTGGAGGTCCGATCCGTTTCGGGCCACACCCACCTTGTTCCAGTTGAGCTCCCGCAGTTCGTCGCGCAGCGGATAGGGATGGTCCCCGTTGGTTCGGGAAAAGGGCGCGGTGTATGCGGCCATCCGTTCTTCTGCCATTCCCGGTGCGGTTTCAGGCACCCTACGGCCTGCCTGTTTGAGGTATTTTACAATGCCCTTGCCCGCCTGGCGGCCGAATACACAGGAATCGGCGATGCCGTTTCCGCCGAGCCGGTTGGCGCCGTGCACCCCCCCGGAGTCCTCCCCCGCGACGAACAGCCGCTCCAGGGATGCCCGGCCGTCCGAATCGATGACCGCCCCGCCCATCAGGTAGTGGGCGGTGGGGGATACGGGCACCGGTTTGCGGGCCAGGTCGTAGCCGAAGAGCCGGCACCGGGCGCACATGCCGGGAAAGTTCTTTTCGACGAATTCGGCACCCAGATGCGCTGCGACAATATGCACCCCGCCGTGGGCAAACCCCCTTCCCCCGATCATTTCCAGAAATGAAGACCGGCTCACCACATCCCGGGTGGCCCGCTCCATTTTCTGCGGATCGTAGCGCTTCATGTACCGTTCGCCCTCGACGTTCAACAGGTGGGCGCCGGCCCCCCTGAGGCCCTCTTCCAGCAGCGAGCCGGCAACCACGCTGCCGGGCACGATCAGACCGGTGGGGTGAAACTGCAGCATCTCCATGTCCACCATCCGGACCCCGGCGCGGTAAAGCATGGCCAGCCCATCGAGGGATTTTTCAGGACCCGGAGCGAAAAACCGGTAGTGGGTCGGTCCCCCGCCCGTTGCAACCAGTGTGGCGGCGGCCTCCACTTTTAAAAACCGCCCCCGCCGGATGTCCAGCAACACCGCACCGGTGACCTGCCTGCCGGAGGTATCGGTCAGAAGATCCAGGGCCCGGTGTTCTTCAAGCACCGGGATGTCCCGCTTCATGACCTGTTCGGTGGTCCGGCTGATGATTTCGATGCCGGTCAGGTCTCCCTTGTGCACGGTCCGATCGAAGGACTGCCCGGCAAAGGGCTTCTGGTGGATGGTGCCGTCGGGATTCCGGTCAAAGAAACATCCGTATCGGGTTTCCATCTCCTTGATGGTGGCGGTCGCCTGCTCGACCAGGAGCTTGGCCAAGTCCTGGTTGTTGATGAACCGGCCGCCCTTGAGGGTGTCGGCCAGGTGCTTCTGGTGGGAGTCGCCCGGATTCAGCACCACATTGAATCCGCCCTGGACCATCCGGCTGCATCCGCCTTTGCCCTTCAACGCCTTTGTGACGATCAGGATCTTGAGTTTCGGATCGGCATCGAACGCATTGAGCGCGGCCATCTGGGCGGCACCCCCCATGCCGATGATCAGGATGTCTGTCCGTATCGTTTCCATGGTATCCATCGATTTCGTCTTTCTGCGCGCCGGTCCGATCAGACCATCCGTCGGATGTTTCGGATGGCGTCGTTTCGGACGCTTTCAATATGCTTCCGCATGAGATCCTCGGCACCCGATGCGTCACCCATTTCCAGGACCCGCAGGATTTCCTCGTGCTCACGCACCGTCTTTTTGGCCCGACCCGGAATGACCACGGTTCGAAGCCGGATGATCTGCAGGTGGGTGTTGAGCGTATCCATCATGTTCTGGAGCATGCGGTTTTGGCAGGACTCCTGGAGGATGGCGTGAAACTGGATGTCCGATTGGGTATATTTCATCAGGTAGCGCTCTTCGTCCGGAACGCCGTGGATTTTTTCGAGGCATTTTTTGAGTTTGATCAGGGTCTTTTCATCCATCAGGCGGGCGGCCAGCCGGGTCACCAACCCTTCGAGAACTTCCCGGACCTCAAGGACCTCGCGGACGGTGTCCTCGGATTGTTTGACCACAAACGCCCCCCTCCGGGGGATGATCTGCACGATATTTTCATTTTCAAGCCGGCACAGCGCCTCCCGCACAGGGGTTCGGCTCACCCCGGTCTGCCGGGCCAGCTGATCTTCGTTGATCTTTTCCCCCGGCTCAATCTCCCTGAGAACGATCATGTTCTTGAGCACGTCGTAGACCTGTTCTCTAAGATTGGTACCGAGGATGAGTTTTTCCATGGCGCTCTTCGTATATATTATTTTGTATATTGTATAATGAGATTTTCTCCTCCCTGTCAACAGCTTTTTTTCCAAAACCGTCGCTACCGGTGGGTTGAGATTTGGAGCGATCCGGGGTAAAAGTGAAATACACACCCGGGCATCTGCACCGGGTGGTGAACGGCAGGAGGGCACTGAAAACCAGCGGCATGAAGACGCTTCTGATCCTTCTTTTCATCGTTCTGTTCATCTATCTGATTTTTCACCTGTGCGGAAGGTCGGAAGAATCGGCGGGGCCGGTCCGGCCCGCCGGAGGGCTCGGCAAGACCATGGCGGTTCTGGACGGGTTGTTTTCCCTGGAAGATGAAGCACTGCAGGATTTGAAGGGCGACATCCTGGAACTCGGAAACCTGCTGGACCGGGGCCCCCCCGATACCCTTGGGCGGGGGGAAGCCATAACCGGTAAGCAGCCCGGCCGACGGGATATCCGCAGCCGGCAGGAAGTCCTCCAGCGGATCCACAGAGAGATCGGACAGGAGGCGGTCCGGCGGGGGATCGGCAGGGGGTGCCCCTTTTCCAAGGTACGGATATTGCTCATCCAGATCGCGCTCATTCTGATCACCGTACTGGTGATCGTTCTATGAAAAAAACGGCATGAACCGGAATTTCAAACTCACCATCGAATACGACGGAACGGATTACCATGGATGGCAGCGGCAGCGCGCCGAACGGACCGTTCAGCAGGAGATCGAAACGGTGATCGGTATCATGACCGGCGGCCCCGTCACCCTGATCGGTGCCGGGCGGACCGATGCCGGGGTCCATGCCCACGGGCAGGTCGCCAACTTTGCATGCGACACAAAACTGACCCCGGGCATTTTCCTCAAGGGGCTCAACAGCCTTTTGCCCGAAGACATCGCCATACGATGCTGTCAAGAGGTTTCCCTGGATTTTCATGCGCGGTTCAGGGCAAAGAGCAAAACCTACCGGTACCGGATCCTCAACAGACCGGTTCGCGCCCCCATCGGGCGTCAATACGCATGGCAGATTCTGAAACCTCTCGACCTTCCCGCCATGCAGCGGGCCGCCGGGGCGATTTGCGGAACCCATGATTTCAAGGCGTTTGAAAGCACCGGAAGCCCCCGTTCTTCAACGGTTCGGACCGTGTTCGGGGCGAGGCTCTACGACGCCCCGGGGGGGTATGTTTGCTTTGAAATCCAAGCGGACGGGTTTTTAAAGTATATGGTGCGAAACATCGTGGGAACCCTGGTGCGGGTCGGGCAGGGGAAACTCGACCCCCAGGCGGTCGAGCAGATCCTTGCATCCAAAGACCGGCATCTTGCGGGCATCACCGCACCCTCCCGGGGTCTTTGCCTGGTGCGGGTGGACTACGAGTGAAAACAAAAAACCCCGCTCGAAATCGGAGCGGGGTTCACCGATAGATCGCAGGCTGCATCACCTGCTTCCCCGTTTGGAAGCCTTCAGCGGATTGATCTTGGTTTTGGCTGCGGTCGGCGCTGCGGTTATGTGGGTTGCCAGGTTGCAGTTGCCGGTTTTCCACTTCACAGTGGGATCCGGACAGGCCGTACAATACCATGCGGCCGAAAACTCCTGGGTACGATTGCAGCCATTGCACTGCTCCACGATCTGATGGCAAATCCCGCCGTTGTAGGAACATCCTTTTGCGGTCATGAACGGGCACTCCATCCCCTTGCGAACGGTTGAACAAATCATCGGAACCACCCCCCTTTCGATTTATTTCCACTGCCGATCCGGCGGCATGCGAACGAAAAGTGCCGCGGACGGCGGTGTTGAGCCAAAAAAAAAGCCAAGGCATATGGAAAAATGCACGCGGCTTGTTTCGGGCCTGGCTAAATTCATGAAAATATAATTGCACCGATCCGTCTTGTCAAGAGAAAAGGGCAGGGAAAGAAAGCGGCGGGGAAAAGAAAGCTTGATTTTTAGACGGAAAATTGGGAAAAAGGGGTGGAATTTTGGCGCACTGAAACGGGAAGCTGGGATGGCCGACGATACCCCTGAAAAAAACAGAGTCCCCCGCCGGGATCTTATTCGAGACGCCGTGTCGGTGCTCAAACTCGAAGCGGAGGCCATCCTGGCGGTGGCGGGTCGTGTCGACGAAAAATTCGCCGAAATGGTCGAGGTGATCTACGCTGCGACCGGCCGGACCATCATCGGGGGAATCGGAAAATCCGGGCTGGTGGGAAGGAAGATCGTCGCAACCCTGAACAGTACGGGAACCCGTGCGCTTTTCCTGCACCCGGTGGAGGCCATGCACGGGGACCTGGGTATCGTGTGCCCGGATGACGTGTTTATGGCGCTTTCAAACAGCGGGGAGACCGAGGAGCTGAACATCCTGCTGCCCAGCATCCGGAACATCGGGTGCAAGATTGTGGCCATGACCGGCAGCATCCATTCCACGCTGGCCCGGAACAGCGATATCGTCATCGATGTGGGGGTGGAGCGTGAGGCCTGCCCCCTGGGGCTGGCGCCCACGGCGAGTACCACCGCGCTGCTTGCCATGGGGGATGCGCTGGCGGTGGCGTTGATCAACAAGCGCAATTTCAATTCCAATGACTTTAGGAAGGTTCACCCGGGGGGCACCCTGGGGCAGCGGCTGTGTAGCCGGGTGCGGGATATGATGCTGACCGGGGATCAGGTGCCCATGGTTTGCGAGGACGTTTCGCTGCCGGAGGCCATCCGGGAGATCGATCGACTCAGCTTCGGGGCGGCGTTCGTCGTCGAAAAGAACGGCCGGCTTGCCGGTATCATCACCGACGGGGATATCCGACGGGTCATCGCCAGGCGCAAGGCGATCGACGGCCTGACCGTAAGGGACATGATGACCCCCGATCCCCGAAGGCTCGGGCCCGATACGCCGGCCTATGATGCATTGAACCTGATGGAACGCCACCAGATCACGGTGCTGCCCATCACCGACGGGGACGGAAAGGTGCTGGGGTTGCTGCACCTTCACGATATCTTGGGCAAGGGTGCGTTTAAATTCAACGGTTCGTGACGATTTCTTTTCCCTTTTTCAAAGGGAGGCCGGGAGGGATTTTTAAACGATATCGTATTTACGTATATATATTCAGTCCGCCGTAACCGGGGTGCGACCGGCGTACCGGATGGCGGCCCGGGCCAGGATGGTGAGCGCATCGAAATAGGGT
>ENA-OSEO01002743-OSEO01002743.1-sediment-metagenome-genome-assembly--contig:-NODE-2743-length-23384-cov-3.122238_pt1 | contig 23384 bp, 20 predicted proteins | sample MGYA00237883_ERZ534232 | MGnify/ENA metagenome assembly ERZ534232
CCGACTGACTCGCAGCCGCGGACCCGTCAGGCCGAAGCTTGACGGGTCATGTGGCGGCCCCGCGGAGAGCGGTGACACGAGTGAGCTCGCGAGGCCCCGCCGTCAAGCGGCTACTACCGCCTGCCAAGCGTCCGCGTAGTTGCGGTTAAACTCGCCGAGGTCGAGGATGCCTTCGCCCGCGGCGAGAACGTCGGGGCCGGGTGTCGACGCCTGGAGCAGCTCGTCGAGCATGGGGGTGGCATCCGGGATCGGGGAGAGGTACTGGGTGTAGTTGGACACCTCGGCCGCGATCGCGGGCTCGCAGAGCATGTCGATGAGCTTGTGCGCCCAGAACACGCTGTTGCCACCGACGGGGATGACGAGGTTGTCGCTCCACATCGAGAAGCCCTCGGCGGGTAACACGAACTTCACCTTATCGACGCCGACCTCACCCATCGCCCTGCGGGCGTCGCCGTCGTAGATATGGACCAGCCCGACGCCGTTGATGACCGGCCTCGCCACGTTCGTGCTTGAATAGGCGCTCACGAGCGGCTTCTGCTCGATGAGCGTCGCCTTCGCCTCGTCGAGCTCGCCCTGGTCGGTGGTGTTCAGCGAATAGCCGAGGTATTTCAGAGCCGCGCCCAACGTCTCGCGCTCGTCGGCAAGCATCTGGATCTCATTCTTGTTGGCGGGGTCCCAGAGGCTGGACCAGCTCGTGACGTCTGAGGTGATGACGTCGGTCCGCACCGCGACACCGGTGGTGCCCCACTGGTACGGCACGCTGTACTTGTTGCCGTCCTCCTCCGAGTCGTACAACGGCTTCTGCATGCCGGGGGCGACCTTCGCGAAGTTGGGGATCAGGTCCATTCGCAGGGGCTCGAGAAGCCCGCTCTTGGCCAGGATCGAGACCATGTAGTCGCCGGGGACGGCGACGTCGTACCCTCGGCCGCCCGCCCTGAGCTTGGCCAACAGCGCCTCGCTGTTGTCGTAGTTCGCGACCTTGACCGGGATGCCCGTGCGTTCGGTGAACGTGTCGCACACCGACTCCGGGATGTAGTCGGCCCAGTTGAAGAGGATCAACTCCTCGGGCTTGCTCTCGTCCAGCGTAGCGGTCGGCGCCACCGTGTCTGCAGTCTCGCCGCCGCAGGCCGACAAGGTGCTCCCGATCGCCGTGGCCGACAGTCCGAGAGCGAGAGCTCGCCCAATGAACTCACGCCGGCTGATGCGTCGCGCGCCTGCGTCCGCGATGAGTCCTTCGAGATCCGTCACGTCGTCCCCCCAGATTCGTCGATTGATGGATGTAGCGGGTCGTCACACGTCGTGCCGACCCCCCTCGCGTCCAAGCGGTGGTCGAAAAACAGCATCGCGGCCCGCGGCCGCAGGCAGTGGTCCGTCCACATGCCCGGCGAGTAGCCACCGGCGCCCACGAAGGCGACGATGTCGCCCTCGGCGACCTCAGGCCAGGCAGCGTCCGCGACGAAGACGTCGTCGCCCTCGTTGATGTGACCGGTGACGGTCGCACGCCGCTCCCGCGGCGCATCGGCGTGCGCAGCGACCACGAGTTCGAGATCGTGCCCGTAGATGTAGCGGTCGTTCATCACGTTCCAGCCCACGTCGAGGCCGACGAACGTGGTGCCCATGCGCTCCTCCACCGTGACGACCTGGGCGAGCAGCGCGGCGGCCTCGTTGGCGAGGAACTCGCCCGGCTCGACCGCGACGGTCAAGCCGAGATCGCCCAACTGGCGAGCGACGATCGAGGCGTAGGCATCCAGGTCGAGTGGTCGCTCACCCTCATGCAGCGGTGTACCGAGGCCGCCGCCCACGTTGACCTCGGTCAGCGGGCAGCCGCGGGCGAGCAGGCCGCGCACGAGACCCGCGACCTTCTCGAGCGCCAGGTCGAAGGCGGGCAGCTCCTCGTCGAGCATGCCGTTGGCGATGTGGACGTGGGCGGTGTCGATCGTCAGACGGTGGCGCGCGGCGAGAGCGAGCGCCCTGTCGAGGTCCTCCTCGTAGATGCCGAACTTGGTGGGGCGCGCGCCGCTGTAGAGACTCTCGGCCTGCCCGCGCATGACCCCTGCGCGAGGGTTCAGCCTGAGGCCGACGGTGCGCCCCGGGCAGCGTCGCCCCACGCGTTCGATCTGGCTCAAGAGGTCCAGGTTGAGGTGGACGGCCAGCGGCGCCAGGATGTCGAGATCGCGCCCCGAGACGTTCGTCCCCGTGTAGCTGATCTCGCCGGGCTCGAAGCCGCAGGCGAGCGCCCGCTCGACCTCGCCCGGCGAGCAGGCGTCAAGACCCACCGCGCCCGGCTCCCCGGGGGCGCCCAAGGAGCGCACGTACTCGAGGACCTGCGTCTCGTGCAACGCCTTGAGCGCGAGCCTCACGCGTGGTCGCAGGCCGGCGCGTGCCAGCGCCTGCTGAAGTGCGCGCGCCTGCTCGGCCACGCGCTCGAGATCGAAGACGTACAGCGGCGTGCCATGCTCGCGGGCGAGCGTCTCGGCGTCGCGTCCCGCGACGAGCAGACGCCCACCCGACACGCGCACGCCACCGTGCTCCCACGCGAACCGACGGCGAGTCCCTTCAACCAACGAGCCGGGCCTCCCCGGCCGGCGCCACCAACACCGCCCGGTCGTGCGCGCGCTTGTACGGCGCGTCCATCTCGAGCGCGCCGCCGGGGAACTCGTACGCCGCCATCAGGGCGACGAAGTCGTCGGCCGCGAACTCCTGCGGCACGCGCACCCCGGCCTCGGGGTTGTCCTCGTAGCCTGCCAGCTTGCCGGTCGCGAGCAGCTCCATGGCGATGACCCCGGTGAAGGCCGTCTGGGCGACGACGCCCTGGGTGCCGTACCTCGCCACGCACTCCTCGTTGTCGGCGACCTGGTAGAGGTAGACCTCGCGCTCGAGGCCGTCCTTTCTGCCCTTCACCCAGGTGCCGCCGCAGGTCTGGCCGACGTAACGCTTGCCGATCTCGTTGGGGTCGGGCGCCGCGGCCTCGAGGACGTCGCGCGGCGCCACCTCGCAGCCGCCGACGCGGATCTTCTCGGTCCGGTGCAGGTTGAGCGACCTGAACACCTCCATCGCCTGGATGAACTCATCGCCGAGGGCGTACTTGAAGGTCGCCTTCTTCACGCCCTTGAGCAGCTCGTGGGTGCGCCCGATGGCGATGACCTCCTCGTGCTCGACGTGGGCGCACTCGACCCAGCCGATGCCCTCGGGCAGGTAGAAGGGCTCGGGCTCGGAGAGCGCAGGGACGGTGTAGAAGCCGCGGTCGCACTCCCAGCACACTGCCGGGTTGGTGCACTCCTCGATCGTCATCCAGATCGAAAAGCCGAAGCTGATGCCCGTCGCGCCTGGAATCTCGAAATTGGCGCCGTCGCGGATGCCGATCTCGTCGATCTCGTCGAAGAAGCGGTCGGCGGCGTAGCGGCAGAGCCAGTCGGACATGCCGGGCTCGACTCCGAAACCGGCGAGGGCGAGCTTGCCGATGCGCTCGAACTCCGGGGTGAGGGCGAACTCGTCCTCGCCGAGGACCTTGCCGGCCTTGGTGAAGGGGTCGGTCGGGTGCGGCACCGAGAGCGTCGTCGAGGCGTCGAGGTGATGGACGCGGGCCTTGAGCGCGGCCTGCAGGGTGAACGGGTTGTACTTCACCGGCAGGAAGCTGCAGAGCACGTCGACGCCGTGCCGGGCGCAGAGCGCGGCCACGGCGTCGACGTCGCTCGCGTCGACCCGCGCGGCCGGGAAGCGCCGCTCGTCGCCGAGCCGCGCCGAGACGGCCTGCGCCTTGGCGAGGTCGTAGTCTGCCATCACCATCGTCTCGAAGAGCTCGCCCTTCGGGTCGCGTCGCTTGGCGATCGCCGCGGTCGACTCGCCCACGCCGCCACTGCCGACGATCAGGACCTTCATACAGCCCTCCTTCTTGCCCGTTGCCAGCGGCCCGGACGATAGAATCGGCTGCGAGGAAGTCAACACCAACAAATGGCGGCGGAGACGTGGGAGACGCCGAGAATCGCAGGCCGCGGGGCAGACCGAAGCAGACCCCGGCCGACCCTGCCGGTGCGGGGTTCTCTCTGGAGAACCCGACCGACAGCCTGCCGGTAAGCGCGCGCGCCATCCTTTCGGCGGCGCGGGCGGTGCTTCACGAGCGCGGCTTCGAGGGCCTGACCATCGAGGCAGTGGCCAACGAGGCCAACGTGAGCCGAAGCTCGATCCCGTACCACTTCGGCAGCCGGTCGCGTCTGGTCGAGCTGCTCATCGACTCGCTCTTCCACGACCTGGCCGTCGAGATCTGGCGCTTGCGCCAAGCCGGGGACGCCGGGGGAGACCTAGCGAGCTATCTGGAGCTCGTGCGGCGCGAAGGGCACGACGTGGCGAGCCAGCGCGACTTCTTCGAGCTCATGGTGCTCGCCCTGCGTGATGCCGAGCTGCGAAGGCGCGTCGCGGAACTCTTTGGCGAATACCGCGACATCGACCTGGACCTCGCCGGCATCGGCGCCGGCGCCTCACCGCAACAGCGGGCCGCCACCGGCGCCGTTTTGCAGGCGATCGCAGACGGTCTCGCCCTGCAGGCCGCCATCGACCCCGCCTTCGACCTCGATGCGGCCGTGGACGCGGCCAGGACGCTGTTGGGTCGGGCGTGCAGTGAGTCGTTCGGCGACTGAAGCGAGGAGGCGGGCCGCCGAGCAGCTCAGTCCCGCTCGCATCCCCGGCCCTAGCGTTCACGGCCCTGTTGAAGAGCCGGGTGCTGGAGTTGCCGATCCTCTGCGTGGAGCGCTTCAAGGAGCGCACCGGCATGACGGAGGCGCCGACGGCGCACTGAGCTGGTGCGGTGGGGCGGCGGTGCGCGCGACCTTCGGGTCGCGCCGCCGCGGCGGTACGCGCCTTGCGGAGACGAAGAGTGATGGCATAATGGTCTCGATGCCATCATGAGAGCGCCCAACACGACGCATCGGACGAAGATGATCCGCATGCAGATCCAGCTCACCGACCAGCAGTTGAGCCTGCTGCGGCACGAGGCCGCCGAGCGCGGTACCTCGGTAGCCGCCCTGGTGCGTGATGCCGTCGACCGGGCGCTCAAGAGGCCGGCCAGAGGCGCGAGCCTCGAGGAGCGCAAGCGCCGGGCGATCGCCGCTGCCGGGCGGTTCCACTCCGGGCTCGGCGACGTTTCGGCGCGCCACGACGACTACTTCGCCGACTCGATCGAAGAGTGAGCGTGTTCGTCGACACGTCGGCGCTTTTCGCGACGCTCGACGCCGACGACGCGGCTCACGACGCCGCACTTCCCGCCTGGCGACGCGGCATCGATCATGGCGAGGGGTTCGTCACGACCAACTACGTCATCGTCGAGACTATCGCTCTTGCGCAGCGCAGGCTGGGCTTCGCGGCTGTCGCCACACTCGTCGATGAGCTGTTGCCGATGATCGACACCGCCTGGGTGACGGAGAACGACCACGAGAGCTCCCTCGCCGCCCTTGTCACGGCCGGCAAACGCCGCCTCAGCCTCGTCGACTGCGTGAGCTTCACCGTCATGCGACGACTTGGCGTCCGCGAGTACTTCGGCTTCGACCCTCACTTCGCCGAGCAGGGGTTCACCGCCTACACAGGGCGGCAGTGAGCCGACCGGCGTCGAGAGTTCGCTCGACCCCGCGACGCCGCCCGGGGCCCAGACGACACCAGCCGCGCCACCGCCCGACCCCATGCATCTCCCGGTCGTCGCCGACTGGTTCTCCGTGACCTGGGTGACCGGCAGCATCGCCATGCTGACCGAGCCCCACGTCGACGACCTCCTGCGCGCCAACCTCTGGTACGTGCGCGGCCGCGAGCGCGACCTGCTCGTCGACGCCGGCAACGGCGTCGCCCCACTGCTGCCGGTGCTCAGCCGCTTCGCTCGGGGCCGCGACCGCGAGACGATCGCCGTCGCGACCCACGCCCATATCGACCACATCGGCGGGCTGCACGAGTTCGGGCGCCGCCTCCTGCATCCGCTCGAAGCGGCTGCGGCCCTGCACATCTCGGAGATGCCGCCGCTGTGGACGGCCGACTGGCCCGAGGAGTTCAAGGCGCAGCTCACCGAGGCCGGGCTGCCGCCGGCGCCGTTGCTCGTCGACGCCCGGCCGGCGCCCGAGTTCGACCCGGCCGCCTTCAGGATCGCCCCGGTCACGGCCACGCACCTCGTCGAAGGCGGCGACGTGATCGACCTCGGGGAGCGGCGGTTCCAGGTGCTGCACCTGCCGGGTCACACGCGGGGGAGCATCGGCCTCTGGGACGAGGCCGCGGGGGTCCTCCTCTCGGGCGACGCCGTCTACGACGCCGAGCTCGTCGACACACTGCCGGAGTCCAGCGTGGAGGAGTACGTCCGCACGATGCAGCGACTGCTCGACCTGCCCGTGTCGGTCGTCTACCCCGGGCACGAGCAGCCCTTCGGGCGCGAGCGCCTGGGCGAGATCGCCCGGGCGTACCTGCGCGCACATGACGGCTGAGCGCGCGCACTCCGCCGGGCGGCGCGTCCAGCTGGCGGCCGCCATCGTCGCGATGGTGTGCATCGCCCCGCTCCAGTACTCGTGGACGCTCTTCACGACTCCGCTCGAGCAGCAGAACCCCTGGTCGCTCCCGCAGGTGCAGCTCGCATTCACCTTCTTCATCGTCGCCCAGACGCTCTCGCAGCCCCTCGGCGGCTACTTCATGGACCGGCGGGGGCCGCGGCTCGCCTTCATCGTCGCCGCCGCCCTGATCGTCGTCGGGTGGGGCGGCCTCGGCGTGACGGGCAGCCGGCCCCTCTTCTACGCCCTGTACGGCCTCGCCGGCGTCGGCGCCGGCATCGTCTACGCGGGCGCCATCGGCACGGGCATCCGCTGGTTCCCGAACCGCCGCGGCCTGGCTCTCGGTCTCATCGCCGCCGGCTTCGGCATCGGCGCGGCGCCGTTCACGCCGTTCGTCCACCGGCTGCTCGAGGGCTACGGGGTGCGGCCGGCCTTCGTCGTGACCGGCCTCGTCATCGGCACGGCGGTGCTGGTCGTCGGCCTGCTCCTGAAGACGCCGCCGGCCAGGCCGGTGGCGGTCACGCAGGCGGCAGGCCTGGGCGCTGCGGCGGACTTGTCGGCGCACGAGGGTGTCGCTCCGCCGAACGGCCCGGCCGTGGCCGCCCATCCGGCGGAGCACGAGGGCCTCGCTCCGCTCGGCCTTCTCCGCCTCGGCCAGTTCTGGCTGGCCTTCGTCGCCTTCTTCTGCATGGCCACGGGCCTGCTCATCCTGACCGCCAACACGAGACCGATCGGCGAGGACTTCGGCATCGCGGCGTCGGTGATCGTCGTCGCGCTGGTGCTGCAGCAGATCCTCAACGGGGCCAGCCGTGTGGTGTGGGGCTGGGTCTCCGACCGCTTCGGCCGCGAGATCACGATGACCGTGGCCTTCGCTCTGACCGGCCTCTTCCTGTGTCTGATCCCGGCCTTCGGCTCGTGGCCGCCGGCGTTCGTGGTCCTGACGGCGATGGTCTACTTCACGGGCGGGGAGATGTTCGCTCTCTTTCCGGCGCTGACCGCCGACCGCTTCGGCTCGCGCTACGCGGCCGCCAACCAGGGGATGCTCTACACGGCCAAGGGGCTCGCCTCGCTCGCCGGGGGCGCCTTCGCCGCCTGGCTCGCACTCACGCAGAGCTGGGCCGTGGTGTTCGTGCTCGCCGGGGCGCTGGCGTTCTCGGCGGCGGGGCTCATGGTCGCGATCCGGCGGCAGGCGCCGCCGGGCACCGGCGTCGCCGTCGAGGCGCCGGGAGCGGCCGGCGGGCGCTGAGCCCGCGCCGCAAGGAGCGCGGGAGTGGCGGCGTCGCCGGCCCCCGCCCTCGAAGCGGAGCCGGCCGATGCCCGGGATCGCGGATCGCGTGACAGATCGGCGGACACCGGCGACGAGAGCTTCGCCGCGGTCGCGACGGCCTCCCGGTAACGGCTGGCCGTGTCGCCGCCGGCGAGCGCCGCCGCCGCACCGCCCGCGCCGGACTCGGCGGTACAGCTTAGCATCTCCTTCGCCGGTGCGACGGCAGGCCGGGCCGCCGCAAGAGGCTCTGCCATCCTCGACCGCGCCGCGGCGAGCTAGACGAGGACGGCCAGCGTGCTCACGCCGACGGCGGCGGCGGCGATGCCCGCCCACTGGTTCGGCTTCGGCCGCTCGTGCAGCAGCACTACGCCGAGGAGCACGGCGAAGGTCCCGAACTGGGTCGTGGTCACCCCGGCGACCGCCGCGGGACCGAGAGCGAAGGTGATGGTCAGGAGCAACACCCCGGAGAGTTCGAGCAAGCCGGCGCCGACCGCTTGCGGGCGCAGCCGCGCCGGCAGCCCGACGGCGCCGGTGAGCAGCGCCACGGGCAACGTGACGACGAGCGACACGCTGCGCGAGATCGCCGCCTGCGACAGCCAGTCGATGTCGCTGTAGTTGTAGCAGAGCATCACGGCGGCGAAGAGGATCCCGGCGGCGAACGCCCAGGGCGCACCCCTCGTCGTCCGGGCGTGCCCCTCCACCGACGTCAGCACGGCGCCGACCGCGCAGAGCAGCAGGGCCCCGCCGAGCAGCGGGGTCACGGGCTCACCGAGACCGATCACGACGACGGCGACGTACCCGCCCTGCAGCGACGTGAGGGCGGAGATCAACCCGAGGTCGCCGGCGCGCAGACCCTGGAAGAGGCAGAAGAGGGCGAAGAAGTAGAGCACGCCGGCGAGCGCTGCGAGCCCGGCGCCGCCCCACTCGCCCTCGTCGGGCAACCCGCGCACCACCAGGGTGACGGGCACGACGAGGCCCGCGCCGGTGATGAGGATCCAGACCATCTGCGTCAGCGGCCGGGTCGCACGGGCGACGTTCTGCGAGAGCATGTCGCTGGTCGCGTACGAGAGCGACGTCAGCAGCCCCGTGAGTACGGTCAGCACGGGCGTGCGGGGACGCGGCGTCCACGAGGGCGGCCGGCGCCGCCCGCGGGATGGTGGCCTGGGGCGGGCGTCACCGCCGCGGCGCCAGGTCCTCGTGCTTCTCGGCGATCGTGTCGGCCAGAGCGTCGAGCGCCGCGTAGTCGGCCTCGCGCGGCAGGCCCTTGGCGAGCACCGGGTCGAGCAGCTCGACCTTGAGCTTCGGCATCATGCCGGCAAGCGTCTCGACGGTCTTGCCGGCCCAGCCGTACGAGCCGATGACGGTCGCGTACTTCGTGCGCGGCCGCAGAGCGTTGGCGAGGAAGGCCGCGTACGCCGCCAGCGGGTGCGGGCCGGTGAGCACGGTCGAGGTACCGATGACGACGGTGCCGGCGTGCACCAGCGAGCCGGCGAGCTCGCCGAGGTCGACGGTGGTGAGGTCGAAGCGCTCGACGGCGACGCCGCGCTCGGCGAGCGCGTCGGTCAGGTGGTCGACCATGAGACGCGTGCTGTCGTGCATCGTCACGAAGGGCAGGCAGACCACGTTCCGCATCGGGCCGGCCGACCAGTCGCGGTAGGCCTCGATGATGAAGGCCGGGTCGTCGTAGACCGGCCCGTGGCTCGGGGCGATCACCGCGATCGGGTGCTGGGTGACCTTCTCCACGTTCTTCACGACCTGGGCGGCGAACGGCATCATGATCTCGGCGTAGTAGCGCTTGGCGCCGTCGTAGACGGCATCCTTCGTCGCGTAGAGGTCGCTCGTCGCGAGGTGCGAGCCGAAGAAGTCGCAGCTGAAGAGGGTCTTGTCCTCCTCGAGCCAGGTGCTCATGGTCTCGGGCCAGTGCACCCACGGCGTGGCGAGGAAGGTGAGCGACTTCTCGCCGAGCGAGACCGTCTCGCCGTCGGCGACGGCACGGATGCGGGCCTCGTCCACGTGGAGGTGGTCGACGAGCATCGGCTTGGCCTTCTCGCTGCAGAGGATCGTGAGCTCCGGGAAGCGCTCGAGGACGAGCGGGGTGGAGCCTGAGTGGTCCTGCTCGACGTGGTGGACGACGAGGTAGTCGGGCGCGGGCAGCTCGTCGAGCTGCGCCGCGAGCGTGGGCCACATCGTCGGGTCGACGGTGTCGAGCAACGCGCTCTTCTCGCTGCCCTGTACGAAGTAGGCGTTGTAGCTCGTGCCGTTCGGGAGGGGGATGAGGCTGTCGAAGAGACGGCGGTCCCAGTCGACGGCGCCGATGAGGTGGACGTTCGGGGCGATCTGACGTGGCTTCATGACGCTCCTCGCGGGGTCTCGGGAGATGATGTGGCGACCTGCATGAGAGTATATCCACGCATCCGTGCGCCACGCCTGTCCGCCGGCTCACATCGCGGCGTGGCGTGGGCCACGCGGGAGGACGGAGCGGGGGGGCGGCGCTATGAAGGCGCGGATCAGCGTGATCACTCTCGGGGTGGCCGACGTGCCGCGGGCGCGAGCGTTCTACCTGGCCCTCGGCTGGCCGTTGAGCGGCGAGCCCGAAGAGCGCGTGGCCTTCTTCCGCAACGCGGGCTCGACGCTCGCCCTGTACGCGCTCGAGGGCATCGCCGAGGAGGCCGGTCAGGAGCCGGCCCCGGCCGGTTCCATCCGCATGACCCTGGCCATGAACGTCGAGAGCAGGGAGGCGGTCGACGCCGCCCTGGAAGAGGCGGTGGGGGCCGGCGGCAGGCTGCTGCAGCCGGCCCAGGACCGCTTCTGGGGCGGCTACTCGGGCTACTTCGCCGACCCCGACGGCCACGCCTGGGAGGTCGCCTACAACCCGTTCTGGCCGCTCGGCGAGGATGGGCTGCCGCGGTTGCCCTGACGGGCGCCGCGGTCGCCCCGACGGACGCCGCAGCTGCCCCCGCAAGCGCCTCGGGGTCCTCGGGAGAACGCGCAGGGGCCGGCGTCGCGCCCGGAAGCCCGCGTCAGCCGCCGTCGCTCATGGCGAGCAGGGTGACGGCCACTATCGCGAGCGCGATGCCCACGACCTGCGCCTTCGCCAGCCGCTCCTTGAGCGCCCACATGCCGACGAGAGCCGAGAGCGTGCCGGTCTGCGCCACGAGGACCGAGGCCGTCGACGCGGGGCCGATGGCGACGGCGGCGGCGAACGCCATGACGGCGAAACCGTCCAGGAGCCCCGAGACGCCGACGGGCCTCACGTGCTCCCGCTTCAGGCTGAAGCCCCCGGCCACGAGCAGGATCGGCAGCAGGAGGCTGAGGCTGGCGACACGGCTGATGGCGACGATGGCGAGCGGGGAGAGAACGGCGGCCTCCCCGAAGAGCACCGGCTCGGCGCCGAAGATGGCGGCGCACAGCAAGGCCCAGCCGGCGCCGGCGGTCGCGCTGACGCCGCGCCGGCGCCGGCCCAGGTCTTCATCGACCGCGCGGGGCTCCATCGAGGCGAGCACGGCGCCGGCCACGGCGAGCGGCAGGCCGATCGCGGCGAGCCTGCCGACGGGCTCGCCGAGCAGGATCACGAACACGGCGCCGAAGCCGCCGCCGAGGGCGGCCAGCGGCGCCACGATCGAGAGCTTGCCCACGGCGAGCGCCTTGAGCAGGGCGGCGAGCGCGAGGACCTCGATAGGCCCGCTCAGGGCGGCGAGCCCGGCGGCGCGCCACTCCTCGCTCCCCTCGGGCAAGCCGATGAAGACGAGCCACGCCGGCACGAAGAGCACGAGCGCGACCGACTGCACCCAGAAGAGCGCCGTGAAGACCGGGGTCGAGCGCACGACGCGCATCATGAGCACGTCGTGGACCGTGTAGCCCAGGGCGGAGCCGAGCGAGAGGACGGCGGTCAGCACGACGTCAGTCTATCCGAGGAGGGTCGTCAGGCAGGCGGGGGCAGGTGCTGCAGAGCGGAGGCGGGAACGGCGCCTCAGGCCTCGGCGCAGAGCTCGTCGGCGAGCTGCTCGAGGAAGAGGCCGACGTCGGTGACGATGCCGATGGCCTGGAAGCTGCCGCGGTCGGCGAGCTTGGTCACGACCGCCGGGTTGATGTCGACGCACACCGTGCGCACCGACGCCGGCAGCAGGTTGCCGGTGGCGATCGAGTGCAACATCGAAGACAGCATGAGGCAGGCGCCGGCCTGCTGGGCGTAGCGGCGCATCTCGTGCTGGCAAGCGATCGCGTCGGTGATGACCTCGGGCATCGGCCCGTCGTCGCGGATCGAGCCGCAGAGGACCGTCGGCGTGCCGGTCTTCACGCACGTGTACATGAGCCCCTGGGTGAGGACGCCTTGCTCGACGGCGGCCGCCAGCGAGCCCGCGCGCCGGATGGTGTTGATGGCGCGCAGGTGGTGCTCGTGGCCGCCCGGCATGAGCGTGCCCTCGCGCAGCGAGACGCCGAGCGAGGTGCCGAAGAGCGCCGACTCGACGTCGTGGGTGGCGACGGCGTTGCCGCCGAAGACGGCGCCGATGAAGCCCGCCTCGATGAGGCGGGCCAGGTGCGGCGCCGCCCCCGTGTGTACGACCGCCGGGCCGACCACGGCGATGGTCAGGCGGCCGTCGGCGCGCACCTGGCGCAGCATCTTGGCGACCTCGTGGATGATCTGCGCCTTGGGCTTCTCGCTGGAGACCGCCGAGGCCATGAACTCGAAGGGCTGGCTCTCGCGCGACCGTTGGAGCGGGATGACGCGCAGGCCGCTGTGGCCGGTGACGTAGAGCTCGCCGGCCTTGACCTCGCCCATCGGGATCGTCTCGGCAGTGCCGGCGCCGGGATCGACGCGCACGCCGCAATCCATCTCGGGGTTCTGCACGTAGACCCACTCGCCCTCGAGGCGCACGTAGGTCTCGAGGTTGGAGGTGGAGTAGAAGTCGGTCGGGAAGACGCCGTCCTGCGGCGCCGGCTCGAGCTGCACGTCGTGCGGCTCGACGGCCACGGCGCCGTGCGGAGTGATCGCCTCGAGGATCTCGTCGAGGTGGTCGCGGTCGCGGCCGAAGACACGCATGACCGCGACCGAGGTCTCGGTCTTGGTGCGCCCGACGTTGAAGTCGAGCACCTCGAACTCGCCCTCGAGGTCCATGATGTCGTCCCAGATCTGGGGCAGCATCAGGGAGTCGATGAGGTGGCCCTCGATGCGGATGTCTTCGTACGGCCGCTCGTCCATGGACGCTAGTCTACCGCGCCCGGCGGGGCGTCTGCTCGCTCCGCGCGGGCGGTGTCGTCCGCCTCGCCGCCTGCGGCCTCCGGACCGGCGTCGGCCGACGCGCCCCCCATCCCGTGGGCCGGCGCGCCGTCGCCGCGGCCCTCGGGCGCCGGCCCGCCGGTCACCGGCAGCATCGCGTCACCGGTCGCCACCGGCTCCGCGCGACCGGCACGCGACGGCAGGGTCTCGATGATGAGGATGCCGGTGAAGATGAGCCCGGCGCCGCCCACGAGTCGCCACGTCAGCTCGTCCATCCCGAACATCACCCCGAAGACGGCGCCCGAGACGCTCTCCAGGCAGAGGAAGACGGCGGCCCGGGTGGACGTGGTGTACTGCTGCGCCCAGCTATGCATGAAGAAGGCGTAGATCGTCCCCGAGAGCGCGGTCCAGAGGACGGCCGCCCAGACCTGCCACGGCAGATCGAAGGTGACGCTGGTGGTGAACGGGGTGACGAGCGAGATCAGCGCGGCGGCGACCACGATCTGGGTGACGGCCAGGCTCTTGGGCTCGACCTTGGGCGCGAAGAATCCCGTGAACATGATGTGCAGCGCGTAGAAGAGCGCCCCGATGAGCGTGAGGGTGTCGCCCCAGCTCAGGGTGAAGTCGCCCTGGAGGCTGAGGACGCCGAGCCCGACGGTGGCGATGAGGGCGCCGGCGACCTGGGTCCAGCCCGGCGAGCGCCTGGCGACGATCCAGAACAGGAAGGGGACCATGGCCACGTTGAGCCCGGTGATGAAGCTCGACTTGCCGGGCGTCGTGTACTGCAGGCCGATGGTCTGCACGACCAGCGCCGTGAGGTAGAAGGCTCCGAGCACCCCGCCCATCACCCAGTCGCTGCGTCTGGCCCGCGAGACGCTGCGCGGCACGAGCACGGCGAAGATCGCCGCCGCCACGAGATAGCGCAACATGATGTAGAGCATCGGGTCGACGCGTCCGATGGCGTCCTTGATGACGACGAAGTTGAAGCCCCAGACGACGCCGATCGAGACCAGCAGCAGGTCGGCGACGAGCATGCGGCGGCGGCTCACGGCCGTGCCTGCGAGGTGTGGCGTGGTGGTCGTGGCGCGCTCCCGCGTGGCCGGGCTCAACCCTCGAGCGTGCGCAGGAAGCGCGAGATCGCGTCGAGACCCTCGGCGAGCCGTTCGCCGTCGAAGGCGTAACCGAGGCGGAACCAGCCCTCCCAGTCGAAGGCGGCGCCGGGCACGACGAAGGCGCCCGTCGCGTCGAAGAGCCGCTGGCAGAGCTCGACCGACGGCAGGTCGTGGTCGTAACGCACGAAGACCGTGGTGCCGGCGCGCGGCGGCACGTACGACAGCCGGGGCTCGCCGCGCACCCATTCGTCCACCACGGCCGCGTTCTCGCGCACGATCGCGAGGTTCCGCGCGAGCAGCTTGTCGATCGCGCGCAGGGCGATCGTCGCGAGCGCCTCGTCGAGTTGCCCGACGCTGATCGTCGTGTAGTCGCGGTGCTCGACGCAGGCCTCGATGACCTCGTCCGGACCGGCGACCCACCCGACCCGAAGCCCGGCGAGCGAGTACACCTTGGACATGCTGCCGGTACTGACGCCGCGCTCGTACAGGTCGACGACCGAGGGCACGCGCACCCCGTCGTGCTCGAGCCCGCGGTACACCTCGTCGGCCAGCAGCCAGGCGCCGCTCTCGCGCACGACGTCGACCAGCTCCGCGAGGGCCTCGGCGTCCATCAGCGCGCCGGACGGGTTGTTCGGGTTGTTGATCACGACCATCGCCGTCGGCGCCCGCAGCAGGGAGCGCAGCTCCTGCAGGTCGGGCAGCCAGCCGTTCTCCGCGCGGAGGGGGAGCGGCACGACCTCGGCCCCGAACGAAGCCGGCACCGAGAAGAGCTGCTGGTAGGTCGGCTGCACGCAGACCACGCGGTCGCCAGGCTCGAGAAGCGCATACTGGGCGAGGAAGTTGGCCCCGATCGCCCCGTTGGTGACCAGCGTCTGCTCCGGCGTCACCTGGTCGTAGAGCGCGGCGATGAGGGCGCGCAGCTCCGGCGAGCCGTAGATGTGGCCGTACGTGAGCTGGAGCGCACGCAGCTCGGCGAGCGCGCGCCCGGGGTCGTCGTCGAGGGCGAGCAGCTCGTCGAGGGTGAGCGATTGCACGCACGTCTCGCCGACGTTGAAGGTCGCCGACTCCTCGTGCGCGTTCATCCACTGCTCGACCCCGAAGGGTGCGATCTTCATCCCCTGTCCCTCCTGTCGCACGGCGCGCGGGCGCCGCTCGTGTAGGCGGTCCGTCGCCGACGGACCGGTCCGCTGCCCGCTCGTCGTCCCAGCCGGCCGCAGGGCTGAGTCTAGCCGCTGCGCCGGGCACGCGTCTTCACGGCCCGCCGCCTGCCCTCCGCCTGCCCTGTCCGGTCACCGGCCGTTTGCGCGGCGGAGCCACGGACCCCCTGCGACGCCGAGCCGCGGACGGTCTTCACCCGCCGACGCGCCAGCGCAGTGTCGAGGCGCGCACTCCCTCATCCGCCGACGCCGCACCAGCGCAGTGTCGTCAGGGCGATGGCGGTCGTGTAGTCGAGCATCGCCTCGACCGTCACGCGCTCGTCGACGGCGTGGGCGCTCTCGATGCCGTCCGGGCCGAAGCTGAAGGTCGGCGTGCCGCCGCGCGTGAACGTCGCCGCGTCGTGCCAGCTGTCGAGGCCGGCCGCTGCACCGCGGCGGCCGACCGCCGCGGCGCAGCCGAGGGCGGTCGTCACCAACGGGTGGTCGGCCGGCATCTCGGCCGGCACGACGTCGCAGGACCAGCTCCACGTCAGCGGATGCTCGCGCAGCCAGGGGTCGGCGGAGGCCGCAGCCTCGAGGCAGGCGACTATCTCGCCCTCGATCGCTTTGCCGGTGCCGGCGGCGTCGACGTGCCCCGGCAGGTACATCGCGTCGCAGGTCAGCTCACAGCTCGCGGGGTAGGTCACGATCCAGCTCCCGCCCTTGACCACCGTCGGCACGATGTCGCCGGGGCTGAGGAGCGGGTGCTGCTGGTCGGGGCGCGTGCGCCAGTCCTCGCGCAGGCGCTGGATCGCCTGCAGCAGCGGCACGAGCCGCTCGATCGCATTGACGGCGCCGCCCTCGCGCCAGTGCGGCTGGCGCATCTCGGCGTGGCCGGCGCGGCCCTCGATGGTGATGGTGGGGGTCACCGTGCCGCGGCAGCTCACCCACGCGGCGAAGTCGGTCGGCTCGGCGCAGATGCCGGCGTCCGCCTTGACGCCGTGCTCTACGGCGCGTCGCCCGCCGGCCCCCGACGACTCTTCGTCGGTCACCGTGCAGAAGACGACGTCGCCGGCGAGGCGCACGTCGAGCCGGCGCAGCGTCTCGAGGGCGACGACGAGGCAGGCGATGCCGCCCTTCATATCGTTGACGCCACGGCCGTACAGGGCACCGTCGCGCTCCACGCAGACGAAGGGGTCGCTCGTCCAGCGCTCGCGCGGCTCGACGTCGACGGCGTCGATGTGACCGTTGAGCAACAGGCTGCGTCCGCGGCCGGCGCCGGGCAGCGTGGCGACGAGCTGAGGCCGGCCGGCGAAGTCGAGGCCGGCCGGGAGGAAGCGGTCGCCCTCCCCGGTCGGCTCGGGCTCCCACAGCTCCGGCGCCGCGCCGAGGGCCTCGAGGCGCGCGGCGAGGATGCGCTGCAGCTTCTCCTCGTCGCACGCCGGCATCGGACCTTCGCGTGCCGTCGTGTCGCAGGCGACCAGCGCCGCGGTCAAGGCGACGAGCTCCTCGCGAGCTGCGCGCACCTTCTCGGCGACCCTCTCTTCGAGCGGCGAGCGGAAGCCCTCCGCCGCATCCTCCCTCGAGTCCGGGTCCTCCGCGCGGCGCCCTGCGCCCTGCTCGCGAAGGTGTGCGACCTGCTCCTGACCGGGTGCGTCCTGCGCTCTTCGGGTCGCGTCCTGCTCGCTCACGGCGTCCTTCTCGCTCACGGCGTCCTCCTGCGGCGGTCGGTGCGGCGCGGGGCCCAATCCCGCGCCGCCATTCTACTTGCCGCCTCTCGGGGCCCGTGCTAGAAGTCCGGCACGGACCGACACCCGCTCGCCCCCTGCCGCCCACGCCGGGGCGGCGCGAGCGGCACCCCGCGGCGACACGGCCAGGAGGGACGCGTGAACGACGGCATCGACACCAGGATCCGCGTCATCAAGCCCGAGGACATCACCTGGGACGAGGCGATGCGGTACGCGGAGGAGACCGACCCGCCGGGGCAGGAGTTCAACGCCGCCAGGTCCATGGACGACAAGTTCAGCTTCGGCCTCTGGCGCCGCGACGTGCAGCGCCGGAACTTCGAGCGCGACTACCACGAGATCGCCTACATCCTCGAGGGACAGGTCGAGGTCACCGACGATGAGGGCGACGTGCACGTGGCCGGCCCGGGCGACATCCTTGTGACACCGAAGGGCAGCAAGGGCTACTGGAAGAACCTCACGCCGGTGAAGAAGGTCTGGGGCATCTACGAGGAGACCGCCGCCGGCCTCGAGGCGTACGTGGGGCCGGGCGGCTTCTGAGCCGGTGGCGCGGCGGGGAGGGACCGGCGGCGCCGGCCCCTCCCCGCCGCGTGTCCCTGGCTCGCCGCGTCACCCTGCACCCCCAACGGCCCGGCCTGCGGCCTCACCCCGTGGCCCGCCGCGTCACGCCGCGTGGGCCGGTGGTAGCATCGATCCGTGCCGAAGCCGCACGAGACCGGGTCCCCCCTCTCCGACGCCCCGCCGGGACGTCGCGGTCTCCGCGCCCGTGTGGACGCGCTCGACCCCAACGTACGCGCTATGGGCTTGGTCAGCTTCGTCGCCGACCTGAGCAGCGAGATCGTCTACCCCCTCTTCCCGCTCTTCGTGACCGGCGTCCTCGGCGCACCCGTCGCCGTGCTCGGCTTCATCGAAGGCGTCGCCGAGGCAGCCGCCACCCTCCTGCGCTACCCCTTCGGCCAGTGGTCCGACCGACTGGGCCGGCGACGCCCCTTCGGCGTCGCCGGCTACGGGTTGAGCGCCCTCGGCAAGCTTCTGATCGCGGTGGCCGGCGCCTGGGGCTTCGCCCTCGCCGGCCGCGTCGTCGACCGCACGGGCAAGGGGATCCGCACCGCGCCCCGCGACGCTCTCATCGGCGCCGGCACGAGACCCCAGCAGCAGGGCCTCGCCTTCGGCCTGCACCGCGCGATGGACACCATGGGGGCCGCCCTGGGACCGCTGGTCGCCCTCGCGTGCCTTGAGCTCGGCGTGCCGCTGCGCTGGGTCCTCGGGCTGGCGGTGGTCCCGGCGCTGCTCAGCGTCGTCGTGGTCTTCGTCGCGGTCCGCGAGCGCCGACAGCCGCCGTCGACGACGGCCCTCCGCCTGCGGATGCCGGCCTCGCCCGCCTACCGCTGGCTGCTGGCCGGCTCGCTGCTCTTCGCCGCCGGCAACTCCAGCGATATGTTCCTCCTGCTCAAGGCGGGCGACGTCGGGATGGGCACGAGTGCCGTCGTCCTCGCCTACGTGCTGTACAACCTCGTCTACGCGGCAGCTTCGCTGCCGCTCGGCGGCCTCTCCGACCGCGTCGGGCAGCTGCCGGTCGTGCTGGGCGGATACCTCGTCTTCGCCGCCGTGTACACGGGCTTCGCCTTCGCCGCCTCCTGGCCGGCGGTCACGCTGCTCTTCGCCGTGTACGGCGTCTACATCGCCGCCACCGAGGGCACGAGCAAGGCGCTCATCAGCAGGGCGACGTCGCTCACCGAGCGGGCCGCGGCGATCGGCCTGCAGGCCACGCTGACCGGCCTCGCGAGCCTGGTCGCGAGCTCCCTTGGCGGCGTCTTGTGGTCGGCACTCGGGCCCTGGGCGACTTTCGCGCTCGGCGCCGCCTGCGCTCTCGGTGCCGCCGCCGTGCTCGCCGCCGGGCGGCGCGCCGTCCGCGCCGGCCTTGCGCTAGGCTGAGCCCGTCCCAAGGAGGTCTCGATGAACGCCCCACTCGACCGTTGGGCCCGGGTCGCCGAGGTCGTCGACGCACCCGACTTCGCCCTGCCCTGGCTGGACAGGTTCTACGACGTCGACGACGTCGAGCTCGTCCTCGCGCTCGCCGGCGGGCCGCAGCCTGCGGAGGACCTCGCCGGGGCCCTGGTCCTCGGTGAGAACGAGCTGCAGGCCTGGCTCGACAGGGCCCACCGCCGCTACATCGTGGACCTGACCGACGAGGGAGTCTCCGCGGCGTCGTTCCTCGACCGTTCGGCGCTCTGGGCGCAGTTCGAGGGCTGGAAGGACGTACCCGACGATGTACGGGCTCAGCTTGCCGACTGGTGGCTCGCCCACTACACCGAGTCGGTGCGCGAGACCCTCACGCGGTTTCGCGACGGCCACCCCTCCCCCGGGCCCGACGCCGACTACGCCTACCTCCTGCTCTCCGAAGCCGAGGACCTCGTGCGCAGCCAGGAGCGCGTCTACCTCTGGCCCTGCGACTGCCGCACGCTGAAGGGCGCCTGCGACCACTCGATCTACAACTGCATCCGCTTCGCCAACGACCGCGGCCTCGGCTGGGAGATCTCGAGGGAGCGCGCCATCGCGATCCTGCGTGAGGCCGACGCCGCCGGGCTCACGCACACCGACTACGTCGGGCTCGGCGGCGAGACCGACCCACACGCGATCTGCAACTGCTGCACCTGCTGCTGCCAGCCGCACCTGGCCGCGGAGCACCTCGGCGTCGGCGACATCTGGCCGCGCCGGCGCCACCTCGCGCGGCTCGTGCCCGACGCCTGCACGCTCTGCGGCCGCTGCACCGAGCGTTGCCCGTTCGGCGCCCTGACGATCCACGAGGGCTGCGACGGCGACGCGGAGCTCGTGCTGGCGGCGTCGGAGTGCCGTGGCTGCGGGCTCTGCGCGACGGGCTGCCGCGAGGCAGCCATCACGATGGAGCCCCGCCCCGCCGCGAGCTGACCGGGCGCGGGCCTGGTGACCGCCCGCCTCGCGAGCTCCCCGGGCGCGCCGGCGTGACCCGACCGGGGCGCGGTGCGCGACCCGCCGAGCGCGGCCGTACGGCGCGCGGCTGCGGCCCCCGTCTCGGCGTGGCGCCGCGCCGGCGCCGTGTTGCCGGGCCGCGCCGGCGTGACTATCATCGTAAGTGCTTGCAGTCGATGGATGGGAGTGCAGTGCCGCGTCCGCGCGCGAGAGTCAACGAGAGGCCCGCCGCCCCCGGCGTGCGCCCACGCTGGCGCCCCAACTGCCACTTCTGGACCGTCGAGCCCCTGCACCACGGCTGAGCCCGGCGGGAGCGGCGGCGCCCGCCTGAGGGCGCGCCGCCCGGCGTCTCCCCTCCGTCCCCCGGTCCGGCGACCCCGGCTCACCGGACCCCCGACCGTCCACCTGACTGCGAGTGCGATGACTCACCTCGGCGACATCCTCGATATCGACCTCGCGACCGGCGCCGGCACCCGGCGGCCGCTCGACGAGGGCGCGGCCCGCTCGATCCTCGGCGGCCGCGGCTTCGGCGTGCTCGAGCTCTGGAGGTCCACCGGCCCCGCCACCGACCCCCTGAGCCCGTCCAACCCGCTGATCCTCGCCCCCGGCCTGCTCACCGGGACCGGCGCCCCCACAGCCTCGCGCCTGCAGGTCACGGCACGGTCGCCGCTCACCGGGCTGCTCGGCAGCTCGAACGTCGGCGGCGGCTTCGGCTTCGCCCTGCGTGCCGCCGGCGTCGCCGCACTCGTGCTGCACGGCGCGGCGCCGCGGTTCTCCTGGCTGTCTCTTTCACCCTCGGGGGTCGAGATGCACGACGCCCGCGACCTCGTCGGCCTCGAGACCTTCGAGACGCAGGCGGCGATCGCCGCGCAGCTGCCCGGCCCGCACGGCGAGGCTCTGGTGATCGGCCCCGCCGGCGAGCGCCTGCTGCCCCTAGCCTGCCTCGTCTCGCAGCGCGGCCACGCCGCCGGTCGCACCGGCCTGGGCGCCGTGCTCGGCGCCAAGAACCTCAAGGCCATCGCCGTCGCCGCCGCCGGCGAGGCGACGCCCGTACGGACAGGCGACCTCGCCGACCTCGCCCGCCGGTACGTGCGGCGGATCGTCGCGACCGACAGGTTCAACGACTTCCACCGCTACGGCAGCACCTTCGGCGTCGAGTGGGGCAACCAGCACGGTGTCCTCACCGTACGCAACTTCGCGACCGGTCGCCTCGACGGCCCGACCGGCGTCGAGAGTGCGGCCGTCCACCAGTTCTTCCAGCAGCGCTCGGGCTGCCGCCACTGCCCCGTCCAGTGCAAGGCCGACGTGCGCGTCGCGGCCGCCGGCACGGACATCTCGGCCGCCGGCGCCGATCTCGTCGGCCAGCGGCCCGACTTCGAGCCCCTCGTGGCCCTCGGCCCGAAGCTCGGCATCACCGACCCGGCTGCGGTGGTACGCCTTCACAACCGCTGCGACGCCCTCGGCCTCGACTCGATCTCGGCCGGCGGCGCGATCGCCTTCGCGATCGACGTCTTCGAGCGCGGCATCATCACCGCCGACGACACCGACGGTGTCGAGTTGCGCTGGGGCGACGACGCGGCAGCGACGGCCCTTCTCGAGGGGATGGCGACAGGGGAGGGTTTCGCCGGCCTCCTCGCCCACGGCGTGCAGCGCGCCGCCGTGCAGCTGGGGCGCGGCACCCACCGCTACGCCTACCACGTCAAGGGCCTGGAGCTCAGCGCCTACGACCCCCGCGCGGCTTGGGCCACGGCCCTCGGGTACGCCGTCTCGAGCCGGGGCGCCGACTACACGAGCGTCTACCCTCACCACGAGTTCGACCTGCCGGCCGCCGAGGCCGAGCGCTTGTACGGCAGCGCCGAGGCCGCCGATCCCGTCTCGTCCAAGGGCAAGGCGGCCCTCGTGCGGCGCAGCATGATCGTGAGCGCCGCGATCGACGCGCTCGGCCTCTGCAAGGTCCCGGTCCTCAGCCTGCTGAACCGCTTCGACCTCGAGCTCGAGGCCGAGCTCACCGCGTTCGCCGGGCTTCCCCTGACAGCCGACGAGCTGTTCACGGCCGGCGAGCGCATCGTCACCCTGGAGCGCCTCTTCAACCTGCGCTGCGGTGTCGACGGCGAGGCCGACAGGCTGCCGATGCGCTTCACCGAGCGCCGCCTCGAGAGTCTCCCCGACGGCGACGGCGTGGTCGAGCTCGACGACGTGCGCCACGAGCTCTACGAGCTCCTGGGCTGGACGCGCGAGGGCATCCCCGCGCCCGATGTGGTACGCCGCCTCGACCTCGATTCCGTCGTGGAGGCGTCCAAGTGACTGCGGACGCGCGGCTCGAGGGCATCGTCGGCGCACCCTTCTTCATCCTGGCGTGCCTCGACTGCTTCTGCGACGAGGACAGCGCGCGCACCGGCCGCGCTCCACGACCATCTTGAGATCTCGGCCCTCTTCGAAGGCTGGAAGGACGTAGGCCAGGGATCCACCGGCGGCTGCGGGCGCCGCCCCTTCGGGGCGATCGAGGCGGCAAACGACGGGCGGCCGCCCGTCGAGCCCACGGCCTGCCGCGGCCGTGGTCTGCGCTCGACGACGCGCCCCAGGGCGGCCACTGCGATGCAGCCGCTCGACGCGTCGGCCTGACCCGGCCTCTCAGCCGTTCGGCGTGATGACGGCTCGCCCCTGGAGGGTCCCGGCGCGCAGGCGCTCGTAGGCGTCCGCCGCCTGGTCGAGCGCGAAGCGCTCGGTATGCGCGCGGATCCTGCCGTCCCGCGCGAGCTCGAGCACCTCCAGCAGCTCGACGATGCTGCCCCAGTACGGGATCGTCAGGCTGCAGCCGAACGGTAGCGCCCCGTAGCCGAACGGGAGCGTCCCGCCCGCCAGGCCGATGACCTGCACCGCGCCGCCGTCGCGCGCGACGTCCGCCGCGAGCTTCAGTGTCTCGTCCGAGCCGACGCAGTCGAAGACGACCGTCGCGCCCAGCCCCCCGGTGAGCTCGCGGACCTGGCCGGCCACCGACTCCCCTGCCGTCACCGTCTCGTCGGCGCCGAGCTCCCGCGCAAGCGCGAGCTTCGACTCGTCCACATCGACCGCGACCACCCGGGCCGGGGTGACCGCGCGCAGCAACTGCACGGCCATGTGTCCCAGCCCGCCCACGCCGATGACGAGCGCCCAAGCTCCGGCCCGGAGCAAAACCGAGGACGAACTGATCGCGTGGTAGGGGGTCAGGGCCGCATCCGCGAGCGGAGCCGCATCGCGCGGGTCGAGCCCGTGGAGCGGGGCCAGGAAGCGGGCGCTCGGGACGAGCATGTACTCGGCCATGCCGCCGTCGAGACCGAAGCCGCCGATGGGTGTGTCGATCAGGGCATTGCGCTCGCACTGCATCTCGCGACCCTGTCGGCAGGCGACACAGCGACCGCAGCCCCACGGCCCGTACACGGCGACCGCGTCACCGGGTTGCCACCCG
>ENA-OSEO01002745-OSEO01002745.1-sediment-metagenome-genome-assembly--contig:-NODE-2745-length-23381-cov-4.382509_pt1 | contig 23381 bp, 17 predicted proteins | sample MGYA00237883_ERZ534232 | MGnify/ENA metagenome assembly ERZ534232
TCCAGGCTATTGAGATGGGTATCGGACAGAACGGCGATGACCATTGAGGCTACCTCGGCCGCCGACGTCCGGCCCCTTCAGGTTGCTCGGACCGCCTGGCGGACCGACCAGGTTTTCCGAGATTATAGCGGTCTTGGCCGAGAAGACAAGGCCTTTGCCGTCCCGGGCCTCAGAGACGGATGACCTCCAGCCGCCCCCAGGCGGCCACCTCTCCGTCCAGGACAACCAGCCCGCCCAGGGCACCCGGCCGCTCGGCCAGCCAGGCCAGGGCCGGTTGGAGGTCGCGCCCGGTCCTGACCCTGTTGCCCAGGGCCGTGGCCAGGGCGTCGGCCAGGGCCGGCGTCTCGGCCACCACCGTGGCCGCCTCGGCCCGGCCCAGGGAGAGGGAGTGGCCCACCGTGGCCGAGGAGGTGCCCACCCCCAGCGGCTGGTCCTCCCGGGGGATCCTGAGGCCCAGGCGGCCGCTCAGGGCCGAGCGGCCGGCGTGGAGGGCCACCTGGAGGTCCCGGGCCGCGGCCAGGTAGAGATCGCCGCCGTTCTCGACGATCACCTCCGCGCTCAAGACCCTCAGGGCCGCGCCGACCCGGCCGGCCAGGGCCCCGGCCACGGCGGCCATGGGACCGACCCCGGCGGCCAGCCCGGCCTCGAGCATGTCCCTGACCACGCCCGGGGCCAGGGGGTCCGGGGCCAGGGGCTCCAGGGAGGTCAGGAACTCCGGCTGGGTGCTGAGGCGCTCCTCGACATAGCGCCGCTGGGTCAGGATCTCGGCCAGGGCCTCCCGGCTCAGCTCCCGCTCGGCCGAGACGAGCAGATCGGTCTCCTTGACCGCCACCCGGAAGGTGACCAGCCCGGCCGGCGAGACCGAACGGCGGTAGGTTCGCTCCTCTCCTCTGGCCACGGCCGCCTCGTTGCCCCGGCCCCTCCGGGGCGCAAAGTACGTTTTCGTTACCCAAGCCTGATTAAATGTGTTAAGGTATGTCTCTCACGGGGGGGCTTTTCTTGTCCACTTTTCTGATCCTGGGAGATAGGCCCAGCCTCGACAGGCTCAGCCAGAGCCTGGTCGAGGGCGGCCACGAGGTCTTGCGGGCCGCCGACGCCGCCACGGCCGAGGAGCATCTCTCCACCTGGGAGGTGGACCTGATAATCGTGGACCGGATGTCCGATCAGGGTCTCGACCTGCCCGACCTGAGCCGGCTCATCAGCCAGGCCAAACCGGCCGAGCCGCTGATCCTGGCGCCAGCGGCCGGGCTCGAGGACCTGGCCCGGGGGCTCAAGCTCAGCCCGGACAGGGTCCTGGAGTCGGACTCCCCGCCCGAGCGGGTCGCGGCCTGCGCCGAGGCGATCATGGCCAGCCGGCGGCTGTCCCACTCGGAGCAGTACCTCCGCCACACCCAGGACATCGTCTACCGCCCAGAGAACGTGGTCACCCGCTCCACGGCCATCATCAGCCTGCTCAACCTGGCCGCCCGAGTGGCCAAGAGCAACCACTCGGTCCTGCTCACCGGCGAGACCGGCACGGGCAAGGGCCTTTTCGCCGGCCTGATCCACTTCAACTCGCTCAGGGCTGACAAGCCCTTTGTTGAGGTCAACTGCGCCGCCTTGCCCGACCCGCTCCTGGAGAGCGAGTTCTTCGGCCACGTTCGCGGCGCCTTCACCGGGGCCATCAAGGACCGGGTCGGACGCTTCGAGCAGGCCGAGGGGGGCACGGTCTTCCTGGACGAGATCGGCGACATGAACGCCCTGACCCAGGCCAAGCTCCTGCGGGTGCTGGAAGAGAAGAGCTTCGAGCGCCTGGGCTCGTCCAGAACCAAGCGCATCGACGTCAGGATCCTGGCCGCGACCAACAAGGACCTCCAGTCCGAGATGGAGGGCGGCCGGTTCAGGGAGGACCTCTTCTACCGGATCAACGTCCTCTCCATCCAAATCCCGGCCCTGAGGGAGCGGATCGAGGACATCCGGCCCCTGGCCCGCTTCTTCCTGGCCCGCTCGCTGCGCGACCTGAAGCGGGACTCCCTGACCCTGGCCGAGGAGAGCCTCCAGAGCCTGGAGCGCTACCGCTGGCCGGGCAACGTCAGGGAACTCAAGAACGTCATCGAGCGGGCCGCCCTACTGGCCCCGGGCCCGGTCATCCGGCCCCAGGATCTCAACATCGACGAGTCCAAGAGCCGGACCCAGCCGCGCCAGGGCTGGCCGTCGGACCAGGCCCAGCGCTTCGCCCTCTCGGGCCTGACCCTGGCCCAGGCCGAGCGGCTGCTCATCCTGGACACCCTGGAGCGGACCGGCTGGGTTCAGAAGGAGGCGGCCAAGCTGCTGGGCATCTCCCGCCGGGCCCTCAACTACAAGGTGGCCAAGCTGCAGCTCACCCACCCCAGCTGGTCGGTCAACCGCCCCCCGGACGAGGACGAGGACGACGTCTGAGGGGGCGATCCCCGGACATGGCTCTGTCCTGGCCTTCGGCCTGGTGTCGGGGCCGCGGCCCTGACACCACCTGTCATACATTATAATGGCTAGTTAAATAAGAGTAGCCGTGCCCTGTGCCGGTGAGGTCAAGGGTGCCCCAAGCCTTCAGGCTTGGGAAAATGCAGCCTTCCTGGGCCAGCGAGGCAATGAGGCAACCCGGGCAGACTGCCCATGGCCCCATGCCCTGGCAATGAGGGTAATGATCACGGCCAGGATGGCCGTGCCACCTCGCATGAGGCTCTGTCTCGGCCTGCGGCCTGGCGCCAGGGAGGCAGGCTTGACGCCACACTAGTGGCTGATTTACGCCTGCCTATTAGCAGATAACCTGCCACGGTCAAGGCTATTTTCAGTGGTGTCATGGCCGCGTCCATGACACCCCGCGCAGCGACGAGCTAGAGTCAAGAAACAACAATCGTTACTCTGCGATTGTCGGACGCGTGTGTGAATGCCAGGGCACCGTTTTAGGGGGCAGACCTGGGGTTGATTTCTGGCCTGCGGCCTGGCGCCAGGGCCGCAGCCCTGGCGCCACATAAGAATCGGTATCATGGATTGTTCCACAGTGTCGCCGCCGTTCCCACAAACCCTGGGGCCTGAGCTCAGCCGGCCGGGCCGCCTCACCCCTTGACCAGCAGGCCGGGCAGCCAGGTGATCAGGTCCGGGATGAAGATGCAGAGCGCCACCCCGACGATCTGGAGGGCGACGAAGGGGACCACGCCCCGGTAGATGTCGGTCGTGGCCACCTCGGACGGGGCGATGCCCTTGAGATAGAAGATGGAGTAGGCGAAGGGCGGCGTCAGGAAGGAGATCTGGAGGTTGACCATGACCAGGACGGCGAACCAGACGGCGTCGAAGCCGAGCTTCTCGGCCAGGGGGGTGATGATCGGGACGATGATGAAGATGATGCTCAACCAGTCCAGGAACATGCCGGCCACGATCAGGAGGAGCATGATGGTCAGGAGGATGCCCCACTTGCCCACCGGCAGGTTTAAGAAGAACTGGGTCATGACCTCGTCCCCGCCCAGGGAGACGAACACGGTCGAGAAAAACGAGGCCCCGACCGCGATCATCAGGATCATCGAGGTGATCCTGAGCGTGGAGCGACAGGCCTCGATAACCAGCCTCCAGGTCAGCCGGCGGTAGATCGCGGCCAGGGCCAGGCTGGCCAGGGCCCCCACCGCGGCCGCCTCGGTCACCGCGGCGACGCCGAAGAAGATGCTCCCCAGGACGGCGAAGATGAGGGCAAAGGTGGGCAGGATGGAGGTCAGGAGGAGCCAGAGCTTGTGGCCGAGGGAGAACAACCGCTCCTCCTCGGGCATGGGCGGCCCGTCCTGGGGCCTCAGGGCGCACCTGACGGCGATGTAGATGATGTAGAGGACGGCCAGGGTGACGCCGGGGAGCATGGCCCCGGCAAAGAGCTTGCCCACCGAGATGGTGGCGATGGGGCCGTAGATGACGATCATCACGCTGGGCGGGATGAGGATGCCCAGGGTGCCGCCGGCGCAGATGGCCCCGCAGGCCAGGGACTTGTTGTAGTGCTTGTCCAGCATGGCCGGCAGGGCCATCAGCCCGATGGTCACCTCCGAGGCGCCGACTATTCCGGTCGCCGCGGCGAAGAGAGCGCAGATGGCGATGGTGCTGATGCCCAGCCCGCCCCTCAGGCCCCCCCAGAGCAGGTAGAGGGCGTTGAAGAGGCGCTCGGCCACGCCCGACTTCTCCATGAACACGCCCATGAACAGGAAGAGCGGCGCGGCCAGGAGGGTGTAGTTGCTCATGGTGCCATAGAGCCTGACGATGAAGAAGCCGAAGACCTCCGGCCCCTGGAAGAACAGGCCGAAGACCATGGCCAGACCGGCCAGGACGAAGGCCGTGGGGAAGCCGACGAAGATGCCGCCCAGGATGCCCAGCAGCATCAGCAGGACGGTCATCTCCGGGCTCACGGGACCTCCCGTTTCAGGAGAGCGACCAGGCTGCGCAGGAACTCGGCCGCGCCCTGGAGGAGGAGGAGAATCGGCCCCAGGATCATGGTCGTCTTGAAAGGATAGATGATCGGCTGCCAATAGCCCATCATCGCCCGCTCGCCGATGCGCCAGGAATGGGCGAGGTAGGGGACCAGGAAATAGGTCAGCCCGGCCCAGACCGGGAAGAAGAAGGTCAGGAAGAGGACCACGTCCACCAGGGCCTGGAGGCGGCGCGGGAAGCGGCTGTAGAAAATGTCGATGCGGACGTGGCCCCGATGCTTGAGGGTGTAGGCCGTGCCCAGCCAGAAGAAGGTTCCGCCTAGCTGATAGCTCAGCTCGTAGGCCCACTTGGTCGGAGCGTTGAAGAGGTAGCGCAGGGCCACGTCGTAGCCGATGACAAAGGTCAGAGCCAGGACCAGCCAGGCGACCACCCGGCCGGTCCACTCGCTCAGGCTGTCAACTCCGGCCAGAAAGGCCTCGAGCCTGGTCATGCCGCCGCCTCGACAACGGAGGCCCCCCGGCCCGCGCGGGCCGGGGGGAATCTCCCGGGAAGACGATCAGTCGGCCTGGATCTTCATGAACTGCTCGTACTCGACCAGATCGGCCCGGAACTTCTGCTGCGACTCCCAGACCTTCTTGGTCAGGGGGTCCTTCTCCGCCTTCTTGTCGATGAGCTCGAAGGCCTTCTTCTTGAGCTCCTTCTGGACCTCGGGGGGCAGAGAGCGCCTTTCCACGCCCTTCTCATCGAAGAACTTCAGGGCGGCGATGTCGGCGTTGATGGACTTGGTCAGCATGTGCAGGGTGGTCGCCTGGGCCGCGACCTTGATCATCTCCTGCAGGTCTGGCGAGAGCGCGTCCCAGGACTTCTTGGCGATGACCACGTCGAGCATGGTCATGATCTGATGAACGCCCGGGCCGAGCACGTACTTGGCGATCTCGTAAAAGGCCAGGTCCTTGTCCATGCTCGGGGTCGAGAACTCGCCGGCGTCGAGGACCTTGCGCTGAATGGCCTCGTAGACCTCGCCGGCCGGGAGCATGATCACCGAGGCGCCGGCGCTGGTCAGGATCTCGCCCCACCAGCCCGTGGTTCTGAACTTGAGCCCCTTGAAGTCGTCCATGGTCTCGATGGGCTTGTGGGACCAGGCCAGATCCTCGGTCGGGATCACGCCGCAGGGCAGGGCCATGCCCACGTTGTAGCCGGCGTAGAGCTCCTGGTACATCTCCAGGCCGCCCCGCTCGTACATCCAGGTCAGGTGAGGGATGGCTCCCAGGTTGAAGGGCGCGGTGCAGAACAGGGGCGAGGCCGGAACCTTGCCCATCCAGTAGACCGCCCCGCCGTGGAAGGCGTCAATGGTGCCCATCTTGACCGCGTCCAGGACCTCCAGGGCCCCGACCAACTGGCCGGCGGCGTAGACCTTGATCTCCAGGCGGCCGTTGCTCATCTTGTTGACGAGGTTGGCGAAATGCTCCGGCATCTCCTTCTGGAGAATGGTGCCCTTGGGCCAGACCGTGGCCAGCTTCCAGGTAATCTTGTCCGCGGCCAGGACCCCGCCGGCCAGGCCGAGGCAAAGGACGAACGCCAATAAAACCACTGCCCCTTTGATCTTCATCTCAAACCTCCTTGGCAACCGGATACCTTGGTTTTCTGCGACTCTTGAGGCCCGGCCCCTGACCGAGCGGACCCCGTCTCGATGAAGGGGTTTCAGCCCGCTCCGGACCGCGAGCTAGGCGGCCGGTACGGGCCGGGCCCGCAGCGGCGGATCCAGCAGGCCCTCTTTGATTGAGACGCTGACCCAGGCCACCCGATGACCCTGGACAGCCGGTTCGAGTGGGCTAGTGGTAAACTAGTTGGCTGACTGCTTCCAGGCTATCTCAAGGCCCTCGGCCTGGTCAAGAAGTAAAATCACAATCTTTATGACATTCTCACGGATTGACTTTTAATGTTCGAATCACGGGTTGCCTGGTCATGAAAACGGATCGCAAGCGCCGCCGGCCGGGGAGGCTGATGGTTATGTGGTCAGACCACTTACATTTGTCACTCAACGGTCTGGTCAGGTCTCGGGACGCCCGGCCGGGGAGCCGCAGCCCTCCCAGGGCTGTTCGAGTCAAGCCGGTCCGGACGCTTGGGGCCGGTCAAAATCGAGGCTATAATGCTTCCAGGCTCCGGCCGGTCGAGGGGCATGCCGGACAAGGCTGAAACCTGCAGGCCGATCCTCAATACGGTCCAGGCCTTGGCCCTGAGCGCCCCCTGGCCGCGGCAGACGAGGCCCGGTGGGTGGCCGGCCGGGCCGGGCGAGAGGAACGACCTCTCGCTCCTGATCTTCTCCTGCTTGGCCCCCAGGCTCCTGGCCCGGGCCAGAGTCGTCCTGGGGGAGAAGCTCAGGGCCCTGCTGAAGAACCTGGCCGGCCCGGGCGATTTTTGGTTTGACGGCCTGGCAGAATCTGATAACTGTACGTAGTTCAAAGGCAAGCTCTCACTTCGCCCGTCTCGTTGGCCCAGGAGGTTGACATGTTCTACGAAGTCGAGGTCCCCAAAGCCAGTCCGGACCGGAAGCAGATCGCGGCCATGGTCGTCCTCAACCCCTCGGAATCCAGGCGGCTTGTGGCCAAGGCCACGGCGGCCTGCCCCGAGGTCCAGAACGCCTGGAAGAAGGGGATGGTCATCATCGCCCGGGGCATCACCACCGCCTTTGTCAGCGAGGAGCTCTTCGGCATCTCCATCGAGCCCAAGGCGGCCCAGACCCTGGGCCTGATCTGCCAGGGCCTGACCAACGCCAACGCGGACCCGCCCCCCTGCACCTGGCACGTGATCAGCAAGGGCAAGGTGGTCGAGGGGGCCGACTCCAACGTGGAGATCCTCAAGTTCGGGCCGGGCGACGTCTTCATCAAGGGCGCCAACGCCGTGGACCCGGAGGGCACGGCCGGGACCTACGCCTCCTCGCTCAAGGGCGGGACCATCGGCATGGCCTGGCCGGTCGTCACCCCCAGGGGCGCGGAGCTGATCATCCCGACCAGCCTGGAGAAGCTGGTCCCCTCGGTCATTGAGTCGGCCAAGCACAGCGGCGTCTATCACTTCAAATACTCCTTGGGCCTGCCGGCCCGGATGATTCCGGTGCCCCTGGGCAAGGTCATCACCGAGATCCAGGCCCTGGCCATCCTGGCCGGGGTGCGGGCCTATCATCTGGGCTCCGGCGGCGTGGGAGGCTCGGAGGGCTCGGTCCACCTGTCCATCGAGGGCGACGAGGACAGGGTGGAGAAGGCCTTCGAGCTGATCAAGTCGATCAAGGGCGAGCCGCCGGTCAGCCTGTCCAAGAACTTCTACGTCGGCTCGGCGGCCGAATACGGCTACGACGCCCTGGCCCAACTGGCCGTCCTCAAGGGGCTCTAGACGGCCGGGACCGCGATTGCCTCGGCCGGCCTGGGAATCGGGGGGCCGGCTGAATTTAGGTTTTGACAACGGCCCTCCGAAGCGCTTTTAATTTAGGGCTGGATCAGGGGCCGGCCCAAGCCGGCCTTCTATTGAGCTAGTTCTAGTGGCCGAGTGCGGCCGAAGGTGAGACATGGCTGAGCCGATTTTTTCCAGCTGGGGCACCTGGACGCCCGGCCTTGACCAGGCCAAGAACCGGCCGCCGGCCCTGGAGCTGGGCGACGGCCGGGAGCTCAAGGCCTTCATGGGTTGGGACGGCCTGGTCATCGGCCAGGCTTCGGTCAACGTCGTGGACATGGCCCGGGCCTACATGGAGCGGGCCGCCAAGGAGTCCTGCGGCCAGTGCTTCCCCTGCCGAATGGGCACTCTCTGGATGAGCCGGATCTTAGACCGCCTCTGCCAGGGCCGGGGGACCCTGGCCGACCTGGATCGCCTGGAATCATTGGCCCATCAGGTCAAGGACTCCTCCAAGTGCGACATCGGCCAGACCGCGCCCCGGCCGATAATCGACGCCCTGACCCACTTCCGGAAGCAGTTCCTGGCCGCGGTGACCGAGGCCCGGCCCATCCCCAGGGGGGAGTACCTGGCCCGGGTGACCGCGCCCTGCATCAACGCCTGCCCCTCCCACGTGGACATCCCCAACTACCTGGAGAAGATCCGCTTCGGCCGCTGGGACGAGGCCCTGGCCGTGGTCCGCCGGGACTGCTGCCTGCCCGGCACCATCGGCCGGGTCTGCGTCAGGCCCTGCGAGTTCAACTGCCGGCGGGGGCTGATGGACGAGCCCGTCGCCATCAAGTGGCTCAAGCGCTACGCCGCCGACTGCGAGATCGAGGCCGGGGTCAGGCCCGAGTTCGAGGCGGCCCCGGCCCGCGAGCAGAAGGTGGCCGTGGTCGGGGCCGGGCCGGCCGGGCTGGCCTGCGCCTTTCACCTGGGCCGCCTGGGCTACAGGACGACAATCTTCGAGGCCAACGCCGAACCAGGCGGCATGGCCGCCCTGGGCATCCCCGACTACCGCCTCCCCCGGTCTATCCTCCGCCGGGAGGTCGAAATCGTCGAGAGTCTGGGAGCCGAGATCAAATACGGAGTCAAGGTCGGGACCGACGTCACCATGACCGACCTGTCGGCCCAGGGCTACTCGGCCGTCTTCATCGGCGCCGGGGCGCCCGAGTCGTCCAAGATGCGCTGCGAGGGCGAAGACGCCGGCTACCAGTGCTTCATGACCGGCATCGAGTTCCTGAGGCAGGCCGCCCTGGGCAACCGCCCCCTGGAGGGCCAGAGGATCCTGGTCATCGGCGGCGGGAACGTGGCCATGGACTGCTGCCGGACCGCTCTCCGCGTCGGCTTCACTGACGTCAACCTGGTCTACCGCCGGACCGAGGCCGAAATGCCGGCCGACCCGGTCGAGATCAAGGAGGCCAGGGAAGAAGGAATCAAGTTCCACTACCTGGTCCAGCCCATCGAGGTCCTGGCCGCCGAAGGCAAGGTCAGCGGACTCAAGTGCCTCAAGATGGAGCTGGGCGAGCCGGACGAGTCGGGCCGGCGCCGGCCGGTGCCGATCAAGGGCTCGGAGTTCACCATCGAGACCGACGCCGTGGTCCCGGCCATCGGCCAGATCTGCGTCGTCGACTGCGCCCTGCCCGAGAAGGAGGACTTCGAGCTGAGCCGCTGGAACACCTTTGTCGTGGACCAGATCACCGGCCAGACCAACCGGCCCAGCGTCTTCAGCGGCGGCGACTGCGTCACCGGCCCGGCCACCCTCATCGCCGCTCTGGCCGCGGGCAAGCGGGCGGCCAAGTACATCGCCCAGTACCTGGAGAAGGACCAGTGCCGGGCCGACGAATATGACTTGTTGGACCAACTCATCAGCCGGACCGGCGTCTTTGTCCCTGAGGAAAAGATGCCCTGCCAGGGCCAGACCGAGCGGGCCAGGCCGACCGCCCTGCCGCCGGAGGTCAGGATCAAGTCCTTTGACGAGGTCGAGGCTGGCCTGAACATAGACCAGGCTTACCGCGAGGCCGAGCGCTGCCTGAGATGCTACCGCATCGGGCTGGCCGCGCTCTGAGACAAGGGGAAGAAAAGAAAGCCATGACTCTCAAGATCAACGGCCGGGAAGTCAACTTCGAGGCTGGCCAGACCATCCTTCAGGCGGCCACGGCCGCCGGAATCCAGATCCCGACCCTCTGCCATCTCCAGGACGCCTTTCCCACCGGTTCATGCCGGCTGTGCGTCGTCGAGGTGGCCGGGTCGGCCAGGCTCCTGCCCGCCTGTGAGACCCCGGCCCAGGAGGGCATGAAGGTCCTGACCGAGAACAAGCGGGTCGTCGAAGCTCGGCGGACCATCCTGGAGATGCTGGTCGCCTCGGGCCAGCACAACTGCTTCGTTCTCGAGTCTGACCCCGACCGCTGGACCGAGCTCCAGCTGGAGGCCATGTCCGGGCCGGGCCACGAGACCATCTGCCCGGCCTACGGCGACTGCCGGCTCCAGGACCTGGTCGTGGCCTACGGGGTCAGGACCAGCGGGATCGAGCCGGCCAAGGGGCCCTTCCCCATCGACGACGACCACCCCCTCATCCGGCGCGACTACTCCCGCTGCATCCAGTGCGGCCGCTGCGTAGCGGCCTGCAACGAGGTCCAGGTCAACCTGGCCATCCCGGCCCCCTACGGCCGCCGGGAGGACCGCCCCCAGCCCGAGGGCTGGTACCCCCTGGCCGATTACGACCGCTGCGTCTACTGCGGCGAGTGCATCCAGGCCTGTCCGGTCGGGGCCCTCCTGGAGAAGAAGGCCCTCGGCCTGGGCCGCCACTGGGAGACCGAGAAGGTCCGGACCACCTGCCCATACTGCGGTGTGGGCTGCCAAATCTGGCTCCACGTCCAGGACGGCCGGGTGGTCAAGGTCAGCGGCGTCGAGGGCGTGCCGCCCAATCAGGGCCGGCTCTGCGTCAAGGGCCGCTTCGGCTACGACTTCATCCAGTCCGAGGACCGCCTCAAGAGCCCGCTTATCAAAGAGAACGGCCGGTTCCGGGAGGCCTCCTGGGACGAGGCCCTGGACCTGGTGGCCAGGCGCTTCCTGGAGATCAAGGAGGAACAAGGGCCCCAAGCCCTGGCCGGGCTGACCTCGGCCAGGGTGACCAACGAAGAGAACTACCTGATGCAGAAGCTGGTCCGGACCGGCTTCGGGACAAACAGCATCGATCACTGCGCCCGACTCTGACACAGCTCCACGGTGGCCGGTCTGGCCGCCGCGTTCGGCTCCGGGGCCATGACCAACTCCGTGGCCGAGATGGAGCAGGCCGACGCCTTCCTGATCATCGGCTCCAACACCACGGTCGCCCACCCGGTCATCGCCACCTTTGTCAAGCGGGCCGTCCGCCGCAACGGGGCCAGGCTGGTGGTCATCGACCCCCGGCGGATCGACCTGGTCGAGCACGCCGTCCTCTGGCTCCGCCAGCGGCCGGGCACGGACATCGCCGTCATCAACGGCCTGATGCGGGTCATCATCGAGGAGGGCCTGGCCGACCTGGACTTCATCGCCCAGCGCTGCGAGGGCTTCGAGGCGTTCAAGGAAGTGGTCCAGAGCTACACCCCGGAGAAGGTCGCCCAGATCAGCGGCGTCCCGGCCGAGAGGCTGGCGGAGGCGGCCCGGGTCCTGGGCCGGGCCGAGAGGATGATGATCCTCTACGCCATGGGCATCACCCAGCACAGCCACGGCACGGACAACGTCAAGTCCCTGGCCAACCTGGCCATGCTGACCGGCAGCATCGGCCGCGAGTCCACCGGGGTCAACCCGCTCCGGGGCCAGAACAACGTCCAGGGGGCCTGTGACCTGGGCGGGCTGCCCAATGTCCTGACCGGCTACCAGCCGGTGACCAGCCCCGAGATCAGGGCCAAGTTCAAGGCGGCCTGGGGCGAACACCTGGACGACCAGGTCGGCCTGACCGTGACCGAGATGATCCCGGCCGCGGCCGAGGGCCGGCTCAAGGGCCTCTTCATCCTGGGCGAGAACCCTCTCATATCCGATCCGGACAGCGGCCACGTGGTCAAGGCGCTTAAGAAGCTGGACTTCCTGGTGGTCCAGGACATCTTCCTGACCGAGACGGCCGAGCTGGCCGATGTGATCCTGCCCGCGGCCTGCTTCGCCGAGAAGGACGGGACCTTCACCAACACCGAGCGCCGGGTCCAGCTCGTCCGCCAGGCCGTGGAGCCGCCGGGCCAGGCCTGGGCCGACTGGCGGATCCTGACCGCCCTGGCCGCCCGGATGAACCTGGGCTGGCCCGACTACGCCGACCCGGAGGAGGTGTTCAGGGAAATAGCCGGCCTGACCCCGTCTTACGCCGGGATCAGCTACGGCCGGCTGGCCGGGGAGAGCCTCCAGTGGCCCTGCCCCGAGAAGAGCCACCCCGGGACCTGCTTCCTCCACCACGAGAGCTTCCCCAGGGGCAAGGGGCTCTTCCACGCCATCGAGCACCAGGAGCCCCGGGAGCTGCCCGACGAGGAATACCCCCTCATCCTGACCACGGGCCGGGTCCTCTACCAGTTCCACACCCGGACCATGACCGGCCGCTCGGCCGGGGTGAACGATCTGGCTCCGGAGTGCGAGGTGGAGATCAACCCCGAGGACGCCGCGGCCTACAACCTCGAGACGGGCGGGCTGGCCAGGCTGGCCTCCCGGCGGGGTCAGGTCACGGCCAGGGTGGCGGTCACGGAGCGGGTCGGCCGGGGCGTGGTCTTCATGCCCTTCCATTACGCCGAGGCCGCGGCCAACAAGCTGACCCTGGCCGCCCTGGACCCGGTGGCCAAGATCCCGGAATACAAGGTCTGCGCCATCAACCTGGCCGCGGCCTGAGGGGCCGGGCCCGTCCGGGCCCGGCCCAAGCTCCTACTCTTTCAACCTCTGGCCAGGGCCAACAGGTGGGCCTGGTTGCCTCCGTCCATGAGCTGGGCCAGGTGGGCGTTGCGCATCATCCGCTCCAGGGGGTAGTCCCGGGTGTAGCCGTAGCCCCCGGCCACCTGGACCGCGTCGGCGCAGGCTTCGGCCGCTGACTGAGTGGCGAAGCACTTGGCCAGGGAGGCGAAGCGGCGCCTCTCCGGGCCGGCCTGATCCAGGACCGCGGCCGCCTTGTAGACCAGTTGCCGGCTGGCCTCAACCTTGACGGTCATGCCGGCCAGAAGCATCTGGACGGCCTGGAACTGGCCGATGGGCCGGCCGAACTGCTCCCGCTGCCTGGCGTAGAGGCGGGCGTAGTCCAGGGCGCCCTGGGCCATCCCTAAAGCCCTGGCCGCGGTGAAGCAGGCCGCCTGGTTGAGCAGCTCACCGGCGATGTTACCGCCGGCTCCCTCCCGGTCCAGGAGGTCGGCCAGGGAAAGGCGGCAGTCCTGGAACTTGGCCCGGCAGGTGCTCCGGGCCTCGGCCCCGGCGGTGCCGGTGGACCGGGCCGCCTCCATCCCGGCCAGGCCCCGGCCGACCAGGAAGCCGTGAACCGAATTTCCCTCACGGGCGAAGAGGCAGATGACCTCGGCCGCGTCGGCGTTGACCACGAAGCAGCCGGACCCGCTCAGGACAAAGGCCTTCCCTTCCCGCCGGACCTCCAGGGGAGGCCGGTCCAGATCCAGGGAGGAGGCGTCGGGCATGGCGTAGCCGAAAACCGCCTCGCCGGCCAGGAGGGCCGGGAGGTGCTTCTCCCGCTGGGCCGGGTTGGCCTCAGTGGCCAAGAGCCTTACGCCCAGGTTCTGGACGGCCACGATGAGGGCCGAGAAGGGGCAGGCCCTGGCCAGGCCCTCCAGGGCCAGGCAGACATCCAGGAAGCCGGCCCCCTCCCCTCCCGCCTCCGGCGGGGCCAGGAGCCCCAGGAGGCGGTTCTGCCCCAGGAGCCTGAGGGCCTCGAAGGGAAACTCGGCCTGGCGGTCGAGCTCTTCCACCAGGGGCCTGATCTGCTGCTTGACCAGGTTGTCGACGTTTCTCTGGAAGAAGCTCTGCTTCTTGGTGAGCTGATAGGTCGTCTCCACGAGCGCCTCCCCGGCGGCCGACCGGCGGTCCCGGCTCTCAGGACCGCCGCTTCTTCAGGCCGGCCTTGAGCTCCTTGATCAGTTCCGGCACGATCTGAAAGAGGTCCCCCACGGCGGCGTAGTCGGCGATCTTCATCAGCGGCGCCTCGGGGTCCCGGTTGATGGCCACGATTCTCTCCGAGCTCTCCATGCCCACTCGGTGCTGGACCGCCCCGGAGATGCCGCAGGCGATGTAGATCTTGGGCTGGACGGTCCGGCCGGTCTGGCCCACCTGACAGGGATGGGGCCGCCAGCCGGCGTCCACCGCGGCCCTGGAAGCGCCCACGGCCGCGCCCAGCACCCCGGCCAGCTCCTCGATGAGCCCGAAGTTCTCCCCGGCCTGGAGGCCCCGGCCTCCGGAGACGACCACCTCGGCCTCCTCTAATTGGGCCGACTCGCCCGGGCGCCTTAAGACCTCCAGGAGCTTGACCTTCAGCCCCCGGGGGTCGACCTTGACCGGGATCTGGACGATCTCTCCCCGGCGGTCCGGGTCGGGCTCAAGCTTCTTCATCACCTTGGGCCTGACCGTGGCCATCTGGGGCCGGTGGTTGGCCGTCTTGATGGTGGCCATGATGTTACCGCCCCAGGCCGGCCGGGTCTGGAGGAGGAGGCCGGTCCCGGGCTCGATATCCAGGCCGGTGCAATCGGCGGTCAGTCCGGTGCCCAGGCGGGCGGCCAGCCTGGGGGCCAGGTCCCGGCCGGTGGTGGTGGCTCCGAAGAGAAAGACGGACGGCCGGTGCTGGGAGACGACGGCCGTCAGCACGGCGGTGTAGCTCTCGGTCTGGTAGGCGGCCAGGCTGGGATCATCGGCCAGATAGACCTTGTCCGCGCCGTGGGCGATGAGAACCGGGGCCAGCTCGGCCACCCCGGAGCCGAGCAGGACCGCGGCCAGCTCCTGGTTGAGCAGGCCGGCCAGCCGGCGGCCCTCGCCCAGCAGCTCCAGGCCGCAGGCCTTGAGCCGGCCCTGGATCTGCTCGGCGAAGACGAAGACGCCCCGGTACTCCTCCAGCTCGGCCGTTCCCTGCCCGGCCGGCCGCTCCAGCTCGATGGCCTCGAATTCACAGGCCTCCTGGCAGGCCCCGCAGAGGGTGCAGCCCGCCCCGATGACGGCCTTCTTATCCCTGATCTCGATCTGGCCGAAGGGGCAGGCTGTCTGGCACTTCTGGCAGCCGGTGCAGTTCTCGACGATGACCCTGATGCCCAAGAGGCTCTCCTCTCTATTCCGGCAGCAGCTCCAGCAGGGCCGCAGCCAGCCGCCTGGCCACCTCGGCCGGCGGTCCGGTCAGGGCCCGGCCGCCCCCCCTCGGCTCCGGAGTCCAGACCCGGGTCACGGCCGTGGGCGAGCCGGCCAGGCCGAGGCGATCCCGGACCGCCTCGATATCCCCGGCCGTCCAGGTGGGGATGTCCTGCTCCAGGGCCTGGCTGAGGGCGCTGAAGGTGGGCACCCGGGGGACGTTGATCCCCTTGACCACGGTCAGGAGGACCGGCAGCCGGCAGCGGACCAGTTCGTCCCGGTCCTCCAGCTCCCGCCTGGCCAGGACGCGCCGGCCCTCGATCTCCAGCTTGTTGACGTAGGTGATCTGGGGAATCCTGAGCCTCTCGGCCAGCATGGGCCCCACCTGGGCCGTGTCGCCGTCGATGGCCTGCTGCCCGCAGAGGATCAGGTCGAACTGGCCTATCTTCCTGATGGCCGCGGCCAGGGTGTAGCTGGTGGCGATGGTGTCCGCCCCGGCGAAGTCCCGGTCGCTGAGCAGGACGGCTCGGTCGGCCCCCAGGCTTAGGCAGTGGATCAGGGCGTCCTCGGCCTGGGGCGGGCCCATGGTGACGACCACGACCTCGGCCCCTAATTTCTCCTTCCAGACGACCGCCTCCTCAACGGCGAACTCGTCAAAGGGATTCAGGATGCTGGGCAGTCCCTCGCGGATGATCCGGCCCGTGGCCGGGTCGGTCTCCATCCTCTCGATCTCGGCGATGTCGGGCACCTGCTTGACGCAGACGATGATTCTCATTCGGCGCTCCCCGCCTCAGGCGGCCAGAATTCCCCTGGCCGCGACCAGCCGGCTGATCTGGTTGGTGCCCTCGTAGATCTGGAGGAGCTTGGCGTCCCGGACCAGCTTCTCCAGGGGGTACTCCTCCGAGTAGGCCTGGGGACCGACCAGGCGCAGCCCCTTCTGGGCCACCTCCAGAGCCAGGTCGCTGGCCAGGAACTTGGTCAGGCTGGACATGGTCCCCACCGGCCGGCCGCTGTCTATCAGCCAGCCGCTCTTCCAGACCATCAGCCGGGCCGCCTCGATGGCGGCCAGCATGTCGGCCAGCTCGAAGGAGACGGCCTGCTGGCCCAGGAGGGCCTTGGCCGGGGAGCGCCCGGTCAGGAACCTGAGGGTCGCCTCCAAGGCCCCCCGGGCCAGGCCGACGCCCACGGCCCCGCAAGAGAGGACCCTGAGGACGTCCAGGACTTTCATGGCCACGCCGAAGCCGGCCCCCTCCTCGCCCAGGCGGTTCTCCTCCGGGATCCTGACCTGGTCCAGGACGACCACCCCGGTGTGGCTGGAGCGGAAGCCCATCTTGTCCTCAGTCTTGCCCCGCTGCAGGCCCGGCGTCTCGGCCGGGACCAGGAAGGCGGTGATGCCGCCGAAGCCCCTGCTCCGGTCCAGGGTGGCGAAGACGGTGTACAGGCTGGCCAGGTCGCCGTTGCTGATGAAGCACTTCTCCCCGCTGAGGACGTACTCCCCGCCCTCCCTCCGGGCCGTGGCGGCCAGGGAGGCGGCGTCGGAGCCGGCGTTGGGTTCGGTCAGGGCGAAGGCGCTCAGCCCGGGCCGCTCGGGGTCGCACAGCCGGGGCAGGAACTTCCTCTTCTGGGCCTCTGTCCCGGCCGCCAGCAGGGCCGGGAAGGAATTCAGGGTCACGGTGAAGGCCAGGCCGGCGTCGGCCGCGGCCAGCTCCTCGACGATGACGGCCGTGGTCAGGACGTCCAGGCCGCTGCCGCCGTGCTCCCGGGGCACGCCCAGGGAGAGGAGACCCTCCTTGGCCAGCTTGGCCACCAGCGGCCAGGGGTATTCCTTGATCAGCCCCTTGTCGATCTTCCAGGCCAGGGGTTTGATCTCCGTCTCGGCGAAATCCCTGGCCTTGTCCTGCCAGCGCCGCTGATCTTCGGTCAATTCGAAGCTGATCATCGGGTCATGACCTCCTGACTGGCTTAAATACTCGGCCCGGGCGGCCCATCCTCCTCGCCTTTCTGGAAGATGCGGATATGACGAATATTAGACCTGAAGGCCCATGTCAAGCTTTTGCGGGCTGGCGCCGGGCTGAAGGCCTTTTCAAATAGACCGGCAGCGTCCCGATCCGGCCTCGATCCGCCGTCAAAATGCGGCCGAATCCTGAACCGGCCCGGCCGGCCTTCGGGGCGTTGGAACGGACCTGGGCAAAAGGTCTGCCGATCAACAGCGAGCATGAACCTACCCCGGAGCGCCGCCTCCGAAGGCTATTATTGGGCCCAATGATTTTTGGTGAGCGGAAGGACTGCCTCCAGCCTCTCGATTCCTCTCCCGTCGGTTCTCGACTGTCTTGAGCGGCCCCAACCCGGCGGTGCTGGGATTATTCTGGTTAATTAAATGTATAATCAATCACATAATTCAATATTGGCCTCGCTTCAATATTTATCTCAATAAAATTATTTTAATCAATAAATAGAGAGTTTCATCTTATGAAAGGTAAAGCTCCTCTACCATTTAACTGGTAATTATTTATCTTTCTCTTCTCACCTTTTGATAATCTATGGTAACAAACAGGTGATTGACCTGGATGTGAGGCCGATGCCCGCGGTCGATTGGGGCCTCTGCTCGGGTTATCTCATTAAGTGAGGAGACCTTCTGATCATCGCGTAGTCTGATAATGTCTAATTATATTTATTGGTTATGATTAGGCCACGAATGAGGAGGTCCGGAGTGAAGGAAAGCGCCAGAACCCATCCGCAGGTCAGGGAGGAGCTAGCCTCCTCGGGCGAGTGCTTGGCTGAGGTTGGGGAGACTGAAAACAGTTCCAAGAAAAGGGAACGGATTGCGCCGGGCCGGCCGGAGGCGCCCCGGATGTGTCAAATCAATGAACGATAAATGATACTAGTACCGATATTATATTTTCATTATCGAGATAAGATTCTTTGCCCCAATTGATTCATCTCAACAACACTACTTTTGACCCAGAACCCGACCCACGGATAAGGCCTGGATTTTGTTAGTAACATGTTGCTCTGGCTTAATGAATATAGATATGAGGTAAGAGAGCGGTAATATTGGTTTACCTAATTTGAGCATATTCACATAGAGGGCGGTCTCCTGTAACGATATTGAATCAAACTGCCCACGCACCGGCCACAAATGGCCTCACCCGGTCAGCGCACCGGCCGGCCTGGCCAGCCGAACAGGCGGCCTTGGAGTGCATGAGTGGTCTTCTAGGGAAGATAGTTGCCGGAATTATCTCAGCCGGCCGCAACTGCTGGGGCAGCCATGTCTTGGACCCAACAGGCCCTCAGGGCCGAGGCGGAGGATTTTCCTGGAAGGAGCCCTTCTTTTACGCGGCGGACCTCACCCGGCCAGGACCGCCTCGGCGATGTCCCTGAACTCCTGGCGGCCGAGGAGCCCCTTCTTCTGGAACGACCGGTCCTTGACCCGCCTGACCATCTCCAGCATCTGGGCCTCGCTGGCGGCCAGGCCTGCCTCCTCCAGCCAGGTCCGGATCGAGTCCAGGCCGCTGTTCTTGCCCATGACCAGGCGGACCTCCTCCTGCCCAACCAGCTCCGGGGCGAAGGGGACCAGCTCCAGTCGGTGCTCCCGGCCGGTCAGGCGCATCCAACTGGCGATGATCCCGGACTCGACCTGGAAGAGGGTCCTCCCGACGATGGGCCGGTTGGGGCGGACGGTCACCCCGGCCCGCTCCAGGACGAACCGGGAGAGCTCGCAGAACATCTCGGTTTTGAGGCCCAGGTCCCGGCCGCACATGGTCAGCAGGGCCAGGACCAGGTCCTCCATGGGCGTATTGCCGGCCCGCTCCCCGATGCCGGAGACCGTGGTGTGGGCCACCGAGCCGCCGCAGGCCAGGGCGGCCAGGGTGTTGGCCACCCCCAGGCTGAAATCGTCGTGGAAGTGGGGCTCCAGGGGCTTGTCGATCCGCTGGCGGATCTTTTTCATCAGATAGGGGATGGCGTGGGGGTTGAGGACGCCGAAGGTGTCCACCACGGCCAGGGCGTCCATGTGGCCCTCGGTGGCGATCTTCTCAATCAGGTCCAGGAACCAGTCTATCTCGGCCCTGGAGGAGTCGATGGGGAAGAAGACGGTGTACAGGCCGGCCTCCTTGGCCGCCAGGGTGGCCTCGATGGACAGCTTGACGGCCTTTTCCAGGGGCCAGCCGTAGGCGCTCTTGACGATGTGGGCGCTGGAGGGGATCTCGACGACGATGCCCTTGACCCCGCAGGAGGCGGCCAGCTTGACGTCGGGGATCATGCAGCGGGCAAAGGCGAATATCTCGGCCCCCAGGTCGAGGTCGACGATCTCCTTGATGGCCGCTTCGTCCTCGGGCGAGACGGCCGGCATGCCGGCCTCGATGCGATGGACGCCGATGGCGGCCAGGCGCTTGGCGATGTCGACCTTCTCGGCCCGGGTGAAGGTGATGCCCGTCTGCTGCTCGCCGTCGCGCAGGGTGATGTCGTGGATCCTGATCTCGGCCGGAAAATCCATCCCCGCCCTGACTTCCTCGGCGAAGTTCCAGGGGCTGGTGAACCAGAGATCGGTTTTCCAGGGGGTTTTGGCCATGGGGCTGGTCTCCTTTCTCAATCCGGTTGGGGCCGGCGGCCCGGCCGGCCCAGCAGTCTCGAACCCAGGGCTCGCTGAATGAGCAAGATACTAAGATACCGCATCATCTCGGGCGAGAAAAGGGCGCACTCGCGGATGTGCTCCCGGGCGACCAGTTTTTCCACGGCCGCCTCCGGGACCTCCAGCCCCCTGACCTCGTCCCGGGCGAGTTGGACGATCCAGGCGATCTCCCGCCGGGAGAGGTCGATCAGGCGGGCCATCTCGGGCCCGGAGTAGGCGCCGCAGTGGCCGGGGCAGAGCCAGGTCGGCTCCAGGCTGACCAGGGACTCGAAGGTGGCCAGGTAGTCGTCCGGATCGACGTAGAAGTTGGCCGCGCACAGGTCGGGCGGCAGGGGGAAGCCCAGGCTGTCCGAGCAAAAGAGGAGCCGGCCCCGGGGCTCGAAGAAGGCCAGGCCGCCCCGGGCGTGGCCCGGCGCGTCCAGGACCCTGAGCCCCACCCCGCCCAGGTCCAACACCTGGCCGGGCTCGATGAGCCGGTCGATGAGGCCGGCGGACAGGGGCTTAGGTCTAGGGAGCGGGCCCTCGGCCGCGCCCAGTTCGATCAGGCGGGCGCTCAGGAGGCCGTCGTCCCGGCTGAAGAGCAGCTGGATCTTGTCCTTGGCCAGGAGGCGCCTGGTCTCGGAGCTGGCCAGGACCTCCAGCCAGGGCAGTCGCTCCTTGAGGGGCCCGGCTCCGGAGCAGTGATCGGGGTGGGGGTGGCTGATCAGCAGCCAGCGGATCTCCCGCAAGTCCAGGCCCAGGCCCTCGATCTGCTCGATGGCCTGGCCGGCCGTGGCCGAGAGGCCGGCCTCGATCAGGGCCGCGCCGTCCCGGCCCCGGACCAGGTAGAGCGACAGGTAGCGGTTGCCCAGGAGGGTGACGCTCTCGGTCAGGGCCCGGGGCCAGCCGGCCCTACTGGAATGGGGAGATGAGGTCGCCGCGTCCGTCAAAGACCAGCTCCCTGTCCTCCGGATCGACCTCCACCCCGGGCCTGGCCGTCAGGTCGAAGAGGCAGCCCACCGAGACGAGCAGGGTCTTCAGCTCCAGGGTGTTCTTGATGCGGACCAGCCTCAGGTCGCCCAGGGTGTAGGGTCTCAGGCTCATCAGGGCCGCGGCGATGGCCTCCCGGTCGTTGGGATAGGTCAGGGGCACCCGGCCGGCCTCGGGGCAGCAGGCGGTCAGGCAGTTGATCGCCGTGGCCTGGAAGTCGATCTTGTCCACCAGCCGCTGCAGGGTGAAGTCGGCCTGGCCGATGCCCACGGCGCTGCCCTGGGTGTTCTCGGTCAGGTCGCGGACGAATATCCTGGATATCTTTGGCCATTCCCGCCTGGCTCCGTAGGCGCAGACGTCCCGGCCGACCACGTTGGGGTCGATCCCCTCGCCGCTGATGTCTTTGCCCATCTCGTCGACGATGAGCAGGTCGATCTCGTCCAGGGGCAGGGTCGGAATCAGGGCCCGGGCCTGCTTCATCAGCTCGGTCTCCACGGCCTCGATCTCGTCGGCCAGGGCCATTCTGACGGCCACGGTCTGGTCCTCCTGGTTCTCCACCAGACTGACGCCGAAGAGGACCCGGCAGCGCTTCAGGAGTTCCCTGGCCGCGGACATGACAATGGTGTAGAGGTCCTTGACCAGGGCCAGGCGGTGGTAGTGCTCGGCCCCGATCTGGTTGCCCAGGCCGATGGCCATCATCTTCATCAGGCCGCTCTCGGTCGGCCCGATGAAGTTGGTGTGGGGCTTGACCCGGTTGATGAGGACGATGCCGTCGGCCTCGTGGGCCAGGCGGTCGACGAAGATGGGCACCTCGTTCTCGGTCTGGCCCAGGGGGACCACCTCCATGGTCGCCCTGACCGGAGCGCCCACGGCCGATTCAGTGACGCCCCGGTGGGCCAGGACCTCGATCTGGCCCTCAGCCTCGGCCCCGCCGTGGGAGCCCATGGCCGGGGTGACGAAAGGCTTGAGCCCGGCCTCCTGGAGATTGGCCACCACCGCCCGGACCACCTGGGGCAGATTGGCGATGCCCCGGCTGCCCACGGCCACGGCCAGGCTGGCGCCGGCCTTGAGGTTCAGCCGCCCGGCCAGTCTTCCCCATTCCCTGTCCACTTCCGCCGCCACGTCAACGGCCGGAGGCACCTGGAAGCGCTGGCGAACCAGCCGCATCTTAGGAAGGCTGAGGCGCTCGGCCCACTCGCTGCTCATGCTCATTTGAATCCCCTCTCCAGGAAGGTTTACCGCGACCGTCCCCCAGGGCGGCCAGGGCTGGCCCGGTCGGCCCGACAATCCTAAGCGCCTTGCCAAAGGCCTGTCAATCCATTCTTTCCCGGGGCGCGGCCGGCCGATGGCCGCCTCCACGAGTGGAGTTGATTCCGGGGGCCAAGCCAGCACCTCGAGCGAGCCTCCCCGGGGCTGGGGCGGGTTCCTGTCGCCGCCCCCTTTCAATTGCCCGGCCACTCATGCCTCAAGCACCTATCGAGACCGCGAGGCGTACCACGGGGTTGACGACATCATTGACGGTGAGGTATGCTCACGGTTGGTTATGTGATCGCGCATCGGGTCTAAAGCGGTCACCAGCGGTCTGGTAGTGAACAGCGACCAATCCGTAGCCGGCGTTGTCTTGTTCAGCAGGCTTCGAATCTTAACTGCCGAACGAAAAACTGATTTGAGGGCTTAGGCACGCTGACCACCCGTCAGGCTGTGCTTCAGGTTGCTCCGGACCGGATTCAGTTTTCCGGCAGCTCATCCAGAGTCAGAGAATGGGTGGCTGATTGAGCTTACCGAATAGAGCGGGGTGGATGCACTCTGGCCGGCTGATTTTTTGGCGGTTCGGACCGGAGTTGCCAGAATCCGGCGGCCCGTGGGGGGGCGCCGGTTTTTTTCGCTGGGGAGCGATCTCAAATATCAAGGGGGAAGGATTATGCGAAAGAAAGTAATTCTGGTCATGTTAATCACCACTTTTATTCTTAGCTTCGCCGCTGCCGGCCTGGCCGCGGACAAGGTGGTCAAGTGGAAGGCTCAAAGCTACGTTCCGGCCGGGATGCTTTACCACACCGTCCTGGAGCACATGGCCGCCGACCTGAAACGGCTCAGCCAGGGCCGGTTCGTCTGGGAGGTTCATCCGGCCGGCTCGCTGGTGCCGCCGTTTGAGGCGGTCAAGGCCGTCAGCGACGGCGTCTATGAGGCCAACTTCGGCTACGCCGCCCAGTGGGTGGGCAAGATCCCCGTCTCGCCCCTGTTCTGCGCCGTGCCCGGAGGCTTCAACGCCCTGGACATGGAGATGTGGCTCAACCACGGCGGCGGCATGGAACTCTACCAGGAGATGTACGATCACTACGGCTTCAACCTCAAGGTCTTTCCCGTGCCGCCCATATCCATGGAGAACTTCATGTGGGCCAAGAAGCCCATCCGCAAGATAGCGGACATGAAGGGTCTCAAGATGCGGATGATGCCCCTCATGGGCGACGTCCTGCAAAAGCACGGCATGTCGGTCATCTTCGTTCCCGGCGGCGAGATCATGCCCAATCTCCAGAGGGGCGTCCTGGACGCGGCTGAGTACTCCATTCCCGCCTTTGACAAGACCCTGGGCATCTGGGAGATCTGCAAGTACGTCATGCTGCCCGGTATTCACCAGCCCTCGTCTCAGACCGAGATCCTGGTC
>ENA-OSEO01002747-OSEO01002747.1-sediment-metagenome-genome-assembly--contig:-NODE-2747-length-23364-cov-4.993516_pt1 | contig 23364 bp, 23 predicted proteins | sample MGYA00237883_ERZ534232 | MGnify/ENA metagenome assembly ERZ534232
CTGAAATCCGCACTAGGGTAACATTCTTTTTGAGTCAACGTTGTTTTGTAAAGTAAGATTAATTTTGAGTCAATTCGAGTTAAAAATGGGGTTACCGTGACAGTGTATAATGTGCCAATTATTCAATCATCAACCCGAAGGATTCTTATGGCGTTAAAGAAACGAATTCCAATCTACTTCACAGGCATCATAATCATGGCTTTTGGAATCACACTGCTGAACAAGTCCAATCTTGGAACAACGCCGCTTAGTTCGATCCCCTACGTGCTCTCGAAAATCCTGGCCGGAAAAACCTTTCTGACTTTCGGAAGCCTGACGTTATTGTTCCACACACTCTGTATATTGTTCCAGATCGGTGTTTGGAAAAAAGTAACACTCAAGATGGCCCTGCAGCTTCCCCTCGCCGTCGTTTTTTCCGCGCTGTTGGATTTGTTCATGGCCTGGATTCAGATCCCAGACCCGTCCATCTTGCTGCGCGTGGTTTTATGCGCCCTGGGGATCACCTTCTCCGCGCTGGGGATCGTGATCATCGTCAACATGGATTTAATGCTGCCCGCACCGGATGCATTCCCAAGAGCGCTTAGCGCAAAAACCGGTGTGGAGTTATATAAAGTCAAAATCGCAGGGGACGTGACGTGGGTCGTGATCACATCCCTCATTTCTTTTATCTACCTTCATCAAAGCGGCATTACAAACCCCGGCATGCTCTTGGCTGACTGTTTTACCGGAAAGCTGGCCGTCGGTGTGGGGACGCTCTTCTCGATGTACTTTACCGGCAGGTTGGTAGGTGTTTTTAAAAAACGCTTGAAGTTTCTGGAATCGCCTTATATTGCAGGTATAAACCAAATCCAATAAACACGTCACAACACTTTGGTAATTAAGGAAAAAAGGGCAAATATTGAGTTAATTTGCCCTTGATTTGTAACATACTTGATCAGTGGATTTCGATCAAATTGAATTCACGTATGGACGGCCAAGACCCAGCACATCTTCCACAACGGGCATCCAGGAACTGATCGGAATTTGCTGCGGACACTTTGACAGGCACTCGTCACACTGCATACAATAGCTGGCTTGTTCGTCCTCCGGGATCCAATTCTTGTAAGCAAAGCGGCTTTGTTCAACGTCTTCAAACATGGCAGCCTGATTATAGGTATCAAAGTTAAGCGGAATGTTGACGCCGTTCGGACAAGGCAGACAGTACTCGCAACGCGTGCATGGGATCGGACTTCGTGATTTGATAGCTTCACGTGCCGCATCAAACATAACCAACTCGTCGTCGTAAAATGTTCCAACACCCGAAGCCGAAGCTGAAGCGATATTCTCTTCAACCTGTTCGATGGTGCTCATTCCACTAAGCGCCACGCTCACTTCGGGCTGGTTCCACAACCACTGCAGCGCCCAGTCCGCCGGTTTGCGCTTCTTCTCTGCCGATTCCCAAATCGGGCGTGTGCTTGGCAAGTCAAGCGCCAGCTTGCCGCCGCGCAGCGATTCCATGATCACCACGGCCAACCCTTGGTCCGCAGCGTATTTCAGTCCTGCAGTCCCGGCCTGGAAATCCACGTCCATAAAATTGTACTGGATCTGGCAGAAGGTCCAGGCATCATATCCATCAACGATTGTCTTAAAGACATCCAGACTGTCATGGAATGAAAATCCAAGGTTTTGAATGCGTCCGTCCGCCAGGGCTTTTTCAGCCTTGCCGATCAACTCCAGGTTTTGTATCTTTTCCCAGGCTTTACGGTCCAAGGCATGCAGCAGGTAGAAATCGATCGTATCAGTTTGCAGACGTTCCAGTTGTTCATCAAGCATGCGGTCAAAATCTTCGCTTTTATGGAGCAACCAGATGGCCGACTTGGTGGCAACCTTCACTTTTTCGCGATATCCGCCCTGCAAAGCCTTGCCGAGTGCGGTTTCACTCATTTGATCGTGGTAGACATACGCAGTATCAAAATAGTTGATTCCGGCGTCGATCGCGGTGCGGATCATCTGGTCCACTTTTTCCTGATCGATATTGGCTGCTTTTCCATCAATGGTAGGAAATCGCATGCAGCCAAATCCAAGGGCTGATGCTTGCCAATCGAATTTTCCGAGTTTTCTGTATTGCATTCTGTATTCTCCTTCTACCATCCGGTATTCAAATATATTTCCGTCTACCAGATCAATAGAATTCTTTTTTACCATGAAACAACCCAAATCTGTCAATTCTTTAAACCAGTAATGTTGTTTCAATTTACAAATGTTTCATCTTCTGAAGATGGTAATTGTAGCTGGAACGAAGTAAAAGGAACCAAATTGGTAGCGTTTCGTCTGATTAATTGATTACAGCCACCATACCTGCGTTCAATTCTTCCAAAGCCTGGTGTCTTTTGTCCTTTTGTCTGTCCCTCATGAGATTCCACACCGCCAGTTAGCCGTTCGCCAATTGATCATTTTACCTGTGCCATATTTTTGGCTTGTAAATTTACTATTCTGGTGATTTTTAGTTTTACTTTTCGGTCCACCAACGGGGTAATTTGTTTCTTCTCATCTTCTCATATACGACAGATTGAAGCCCATAACGAAAAAACCATCATTACTGATGGCTCTTTGAGCGTTCTTGATCGACAATAGATTTACAGTTTGTAATAAAGCTAATCTACACAAAAGAACACATTTTTTTTTCATTCATAGAAAATGCCACACATAACAAAAAAAACCACCACCGTTTCCATTCCGAGAAATCTTTCATCATCCTTTGACAGAACCGGCGGTCAGGCCCTCGACAAAGTATTTCTGGATCGCAGAGAACATGATGACAATGGGAATGGTCGTGGCAGTTCCGAGCGCCATGATGACGCCCCAATTGATCTCGGTTGAACTGATGTAGTTGGCAAGTCCAACGGTCAGTGTCTTCATCGTATCCTGTGAGATTAGCACACTGGAAAGCAGGTACTCATTCCACGACAGAATGAAGACCAGGATTCCGGTGCTGAGCACTCCGGGGATGCAAAGCGGCAAAATGATCTTGTAGAAGACTACAAAATCCGAGGCGCCGTTCACCAGAGCAGCCTCCTCGATCTCGCGGGGAATGCTTCTGAAGAATGAGATCAACAGCCAAATGGCAAAGGGGAACGTGACGGTCGTATGTCCGATGATCACGCCGAACAACGATGAGTTCAGATTTAAAGTGGCAACAATACGATACAAGGGGATCATCAGCATGATGGGCGGAATACAATATGCCGAGAGAACCGCCATCGTGATGGCTTTACGACCGAAATAGCGGAAGCGCGTCAGACTGTATGCGCCCAGTGTGGCCATGATGATCACAAGAATCGTGGTCCCAGTGGCCACAAGGAAGCTGTTGGCAAAATAATGCAATACCGTTGTGTCGCTGAACGCTTCGCGATACCACTCAAAAGAAATGTGACTTGGAAAAATAGAGGGCGGCGACTTGAATAATTCTGTCGGTGGTTTGAGCGAGCTCAGTGCCATCCATAAAAGCGGAAATCCAACAATAGCGACGCAAAGTAAAGTTACAAGCGCAAGCGCAATCTTTTTGACCATTTTACTGTTGTTCAGTTGGAATGAATTTCTCATCGCATCAACCTTTCATGATTTGGCACATCAATCGGCGAAATCACCGGATTTTCTCACATAGTAGAAGATACAAATAAACAACACGATACCAAGCAGAATGGAGATCGCAGACGCGTATCCAATCTGGAATGTTCCAAAGGAGGATTGATAGATCATAATGGGCAGATGGGTTGTCGAACCGGCCGGACCTCCGCCGGTGACCATCCATATCAGATCAAAGTAGGTCGCCGTCCAGACGATACGCAAAATGATCAGCACGATCGTGGTGTTACGCAACTGAGGTAAAGTGATATACCAGAATGACTGCAGCTTGCTCGCGCCGTCCACGTCCGCGGCTTCGTAAATTTCCTGGTTGATCCCCTTTAACGCGGCCCAATAGATCAGCATCGGAAACGGATAAGAACGCCAAATATTGATCACGATCATCACAGCCATTGCCCCACCAAACATTGCCAGCGGAGATTGTTTGTAATCGATCCATCCAAAATCCTGCAGCCATTTGCTTGCAATGCCGTAATCGCCGTTAAAGATCCATTTGGTGATCAGAGCGATCACCACGGCCGGCACAACGTAAGGGATCAGCAGAAAACTTCTTAAGAATGTGCCGCCCCTGATTTGGCGATTGATCAATACGGCCAACGCCAACCCCAGAACCAGCTGTCCTGCAACGGAGAATACCGTCCAAACCACGGTATTCCACGAATATTTTAGAAACATTTTGTTTGAAAATAGTTTTATGTAATTTTCAAATCCTACAAAATTGAATTCAGGTTTAACCAATTTCGCGTTCGTAAAACTAAGGACCAGGTTGCTAACAACCGGATAAACAATAAATACGGCTAAAAATAGTATCGTGGGAAGAATAAAGATTATCCCCAACAGCTTTCTTCTTGTATAAAAATTAAAGAATACTTTCTCGCGTCGTCCTGTTGACTCCAAGCTTAACTGTTCGCCACTTGCCATGATCACCGCCTCAACTGATTTATTCACCGGTGCAGTGGCATTTATCGGATGCATTCCAGTGTTTCAAATGCACCCGATAATGCCGCCTTTTATCTGCAGAATCAGATCGTAGTTCTAATGAACCACTCAATGAAACAATATTGTTTATTCACTAATAATACTAATCTGTTCCTGCAAGTTTTGATCAATATAATCCACTGCTTCTTCAGAGGTCCATTGACCCAGCGCCACACTTTGGATGGCTTCACCAAAGAACGTGGTGGCTTCGATCTGTGAGGACATCTGGCTCAAACCGTGCTCCATGCCGTACCAATACCAGTTGCTGTTCTCAAACGAGTCGGTGATGGTGGCAATTTCATCCTGGAACAACGCCACGGACGCATCCTGTTTGTAGATGTCAAGCGCGGAGTAGAGAGACGGGAAGGCAAACATGGGGCGAGACAGGGCGCGCTCGGCTGCACGTTCGGGGGTGTAGAGTTTGGCGAGGAATTGTTTTGTGAGTTCGATCTTTTCGTCGGAACCCTGGCTGCTGGCTACAAAAGCGTATCCGCTGCCGAAGGAGCCCGGTTTTGTGCCGTACTGGCCGGGGAAATCGAAGCGTCCAAGTTTCTCAACCATTTCTGGATTGTTGCTTTGTGACATGGCAACAACAGCACCCATATCGAGGGTCATGGCAACAGTGCCTTCGACCAGAGCATTGCGATATTCGCTCCAGGCCCATTCAATTGAGGAGGGAGGAGAATCGTTCTTGTACAGGTCGATCAGGTAATCAAGAACTTCGGCTGCTTTTTCTTTCTGGTCACCAAAGACATACTCTCCGGTTTCTGGATCAAAGGTGTAAACGCCGGCTGAATAGAGCATCTCATAGTAAGTCTGAGGGGCAACCTGTACGGCATTCATGGGAACCGCGAAACCGTAAACATCGGTATTGCCGTCATTGTCTTCGTCGATGCAGAGTGCATCAGCAGCAGCTTTGAACTCTTCCCAATTCGTGGGGATCTCGAGGCCTTTATCTTCAAACAGGTCTTTGCGATACCAAACAGATGTATGCAGGGCCCAATCGGGGATACCCCAGGTGGTATCGTCAACAGTAAGAACACGCAGATAGGTGGAAATAAAATCGTCGCGGCCGATCTCGTCGATCACATCGTCCATACCGGCGATCATGTCCTGTGAATACAGGTAGGCTGCGCCGGCAAAGTTGGTGTGCATGATATCGGGAACATCGCCAGACTCAACGGCTGTGGCCAGTTTGGTGTACATGTCACCGAAGGAAACGGTCACCATCTCGACTTCGATGCCCATTTCTTCTGCAACTTCGCTGAATTGTTTCTGAAGTACAACAGCCTGGGCTTCAGCAGTCAGGTTGGTCCAGATGACCAGTTTTTGGGGCTCGGCTGATTCATCTGCCGCTGCTTCGCTTGACGATGCAACTTCTGTCGCTTCAACGGGTGCATTTGTTTCAGTGGTATCCGCTGCTTTGCTCGCGCATCCCGGTAATGTGAAGACCATTAATAAAGCTGTCAACAAAATAGCTATAATTCTTGCTTTTTTCATATCCTTCATCTCCTTGATAGATTCGTATGAAAATCAGAAAATCACTTGCTGTTTTCGCAGAGCTTCTTGAAGCATTTTTATGTCTACATTTCGAGGCGTAGTGTTCATCTCAACTGCAATCGCAGCCGCAGTACCTGCTGCTTCACCCATTACCATGCATTGAGGCATACATCTGATGCAGTTCGCCACATCGGGTTCATAAGAAACACAACGTCCTGCGACTAAAAGACCTTCCACCTTCTGAGGTATCAGGCATCTATAGGGAATACCCATGGATTTGCCGGGCTCCAAATCATACACTTCCATTGTGACGCCATCAGGCGTATGAGTGCCCGCAGGCATTGCGCCCAGGCCGATATTATCTTCAAACTGACGGGCGTTTTTAAAATCTTCCAACGTCACTTTATAGTCACCGACAATACGTCGACTTTCTCGAATTCCCAGCAGGGCGGCTATGCCGGTCAGATATGAGTTCTCAAAGCCTGGCACGTACAAACGCAAGGCTTCTGCCACATCATATAGGCGTTGCTGAGAGACAACTTCCTGTTCAGACCTGTCTTCAAAACCGGCGATACTATGCGCCTCAATTGCACCAGAGCAGTTGATGGTTACTTCTCCCGGATTCGGAGTCGAAGTAAAAATGGCGAGCCAGTTACGCAGATATTCAAGACGATGCGGAAGTTTTACGTTTTCGAGTTCGTCCCTGAGGCCGAAGTGCGTAAAGCCAGGGAAGGTTTTAAAATCATGCCAGGCAGGAGGTTCTGCCGTATCAAGTTTGGGAGGGTTTTCCTTGTAGTATTGTTTGACCCGCTCCATATCAACACCGGCCATTTTCCCGATCAGGGACATCGGCTGAATGACATTTTTGGGTCTGATCTCATAAGGGACTTGTGCTTTTGCTGCCACAACAGCATCGCCGGTGCAGTCGATCACTACTTGCGCCCGGATTTCCATTTGTTCCATTTCAGACAGAACAACCAATCCGGCAACTCTATTGCCTTCAGTGATGACGTCCACGATTGATGTATTGAGGAAAGTGTGGAGATTGGGCTCTTTTGCGACCATCTCATCCAACACGACCTTGGCAACTTCAGTATCATACAGGAAATAGACATCGGTGTTTGGATCTTCGTCCACGATAGCGTTTCGTTCCTTGAGGATGTTTCTCAATTCCCAGGCAAGTCCTTTAACGATCAGCTTCTCTTTGTCACTAAAACCAACCCAAGCACCCTGCATTCCAGCTGTAAACTGTCCACCCAGACAGCGCTGCTTGTCGACTATTAAAGTATCCGCACCATTTCGAGCAGCTGCCAATCCCGCGATTACACCTGCTGTTCCTCCACCTGCAATCAAAACATCGACATTTTTCGATTTCATGTTTTCAATCTTCCTTATTGTTTTTGCCTGACGCATCCCGGTTGTCCGGGACGGGGCTTTTTGCTGGATTTCTAGTCTATCATCGTCCTGTTTGTTACTCAACTTGAAATACCTATTTCAACTTTTTTCATTGTAACGCTGCTTTTCAATTTGTCATTGGCATCTATAACTCCTTTCATCCATTTTTTTGTTGCACGGGCGGAGAGGTGCTTGTAAACCGTTAACAAATTGATCTGATGATTTTAATAATTAAGCGAGGTAGCCGTATTCTTTCAAAACTGTTTTTAAATTAGCCTTTACATCGGCGGGAAGTTCCGAGATGACCGGTTTACGGCAGTAGCCTGCATCGACGCCGCGCAATTTCATGCCTTCTTTGATGATCTGCAGCCACGGTGTGGGCATGCCGGCAGCGGTGGGTTTGGTGAACAAAGGCAAATAGGGGCGGACCTTTTCGAAGTGAGCCTTCATGGCCTCTTCCATCTTTCTTTCCTTGGCGAGATGGTAGACCTCAGTGTTTTCCTTGGGGAAGAGGTTACCGGTACCGCATACCCAGCCGTCAGCCCAGCAGCTCAAACTCTCAACAGGGCAGACATCATAACCGTAGAAGATGGCAAAGCCATCATTGGTCAGGTAGCGCAGGTCCTGCTGGCGGTAAACGTCAGCCTGGCGTTCCTTGACGGCATCGATGAAACCTTCGTTGTACAGTTTGGCCATGAATTCATCGGTCATCAGGCAGGTAGAGTAATAGGGATTGTGATACATCATGATAGGAATACTGATGGCCTTGCGAATTGCTTCATAGTGGCCCAGAATCTCGATTTCGTTGGGAGCCATGTACCAGGGGGTAACAGCCATGATCCCGTCTGCGCCATCCGCTTCGGCGGCGATGGACATCTCGATCACATCCTTGGTGCGGTAAGCGCCTGTAGAGGCAACCACTTTGATCCTTCCAGCGGCGGCTTTGACCGTCTCGCGGTTCACCGCGATCTGTTCATCACGGGCAAGTGCGATCATTTCACCTGTGCTGCCAGAAGGAATAACACCGGAAACGCCATTCTGCACAAGGAAGTCTGTGCACTCTTTAATGCCGTTGAAATTGATCGATTCATCGGCATTGAAAGGCGTAACCATCGGGATATAAATACCATTCAACTTTTCTTTGACCATAATAATGTTTCCTTTTTTGTTTATAATGTTGTTTTCGGAATAACCATTCCGAAAACATAGTAGCACTTATTTTTCTAAAATGCAATAGGGAATTTTTTATCTAATAATCGGAATGTTGGGAAAGAAACCGGCGGATTCTTGGGGCAAAACCATCTTGAAACCCTATATTTCCAGCGTCGCAAGGTTGTTTTTGGCGATTATCATTGACAAAGACAGGCAATGACGGTATATATATTAATCAGTTGCGTTTTTTAACATTGCTAAAAAGTCATTTTGAAATGTGCATTCCGATTTTTATTACTTTACAAATATAGCAATTCAGATGTATATATAAACAAACTATTACTCTTTTGAAGGGGAAGCTGCGCCGTGGAAAAACAGAACGATAAAAACTCCGAAACGATCAAAATGGTCGAACATGCCTTGACCGTACTTGATCTATTGCGCTCCAAACGTGAGCCTCTTGGTGTTAATGAGATCGCGAAAATGTGCGACTTAAATCCATCCACGACCTTTCGCATCCTCAAGACCATGGAACAATCGGGTTGGGTATTCCAATTCAACGACAGGCGATACATTACCGGTCAGAAGATCAGCTTTCTGACTGAAAAGAACAATCTATACCTGGCGCTGCGTGAAGTTGCCCAATATGTAATGCAGGAATATACAGCCAAACACGGACAGGCCATGAACCTGATGGTTCGCGAAGGAAATCATTGCACGATCCTGCAGCAGTCGCGTACCAACAATCTTGTCGATTACATACCGTCCCTCTACTCCAACATGCCTATCTATGCGACATCAGGCGGCAAGGTTTTGCTTTCGGAATTACCGGTAAACCTGGCGGACCAGATCATCAGCTCGTTCGAGATGAAACCATTGACCAGCCATACCATTACAGACCCTGAGGAATTCTGGCAGGCTTTGCGGGCAGCCGCGAAGCAGGGTTACGCCATCGACAACAAGGAGTCCGCGGAAAACGGCAGCTGCATCGCCGTTCCGGTGCGTGACCACGAAGGTACGATCATCGCCTCGCTCTCGTTCAGTGGATTCATTGGCATCGAAGATACGAAAGAACTTTTAAAATTCTTACCTGCCCTGAATGAAGCCTCCGCAAAGATCACTCAAAGTCTTTTTAAAAATTGGCAGTGGTAAGGGCTAAAAACATAGAATTGTTAAACTAAAAATCACCTTCACGATTTTGCCTTTTCTGAAAACCGGATAGCATGAAAAGGTATCAGACACAAAGACAATCCGCCCAGATTAACCTTCACAAGCAAACTTTTATTTTAAATCACGTTGTTTAAAAATTTCTTTGAGCATTGCGCAAGGGATGTTATTATTGGCAGCATGACAGAAAAAACCGAACTCAATAAACGATTCCAGGTAATGCTGCATGCCATCCTGTTCGTCACAGGCTTCTCATTGGTCTTTATTGTCGGATGGGGAGGAGCGGCAACCCTGCTGGGACGCTTTTTTTCAACGTACAAAGAGATCATCGGCCGTATCGGCGGTCTGTTCGTCATTATTCTGGGTCTGTTCACACTTGGGTTGGTAAACATTCCCTGGTTGAACTATGAGAAACGCGGATATTGGAAACCGGGTCGCGGAGGAGGGGTCGTTTCGTCCCTCATGATGGGCATATTCTTCGCCGCGGGTTGGACGCCCTGCATCGGCCCCACGCTGGGAGCGATCATGACCCTGGGACTAAGCCGTGAATCCAGCGCAGAAGCCATGCTCCTTTCCGCCGGTTATGCCCTGGGGATGGCTATTCCCTTTCTCATCCTGGGGTTCGGTGCCGAAAAAGCGGTGTCTTTCTTCAACCGCTTCCGAAAACACGTCAGGACGATCGAAATTGTCTGCGGTATCTTTATTCTGTTGATCGGGGTTTTAATGGTATTCAACCAGATGAACCTGATCGCCCAATGGGCGCTGCGCAAGGGGCTCTTTGTCGACGTCTCGCTGGGCAAAATGGACGCGCCCTCATTCGCCATCTCCATCCTGGCCGGCTTGTTTTCCTTCCTGTCACCCTGTGTACTGCCGTTGGTGCCTGCCTATCTGGGCTACCTGGGAGGCAGCGGCTTGAAAAACCAGACGGACGGTTCGCCTCAGTCTTAAACGCTGTTTTTCTTTTCTTCGTTCCGCGACGTTACGATCTTTTTTCCGACAGCAACCGAGCGGATCACAAGTGAAGCAACGTATCCAACGATCCCCACCAAAATTACTACATATCCGGCAACCATATAATTAAGCGTATCGGGAGTCATTTAATCCTCCTCCGGTGACTGCAGATTCACGGCGCGCTGATCGCGCTCCAATATATAGCGGTGCCAAAAAACGGACGCAAAGAAAATCGTAAAAGCGGCCAGGGAAGAGACAAAGGTAATCAACATATTGCCGGACATGGAGAACATTCCGGATGAAGAACCGCCGATGATCACGGGGTGGATCGAACGAAAAATCCGGATCGACACAAAAGTGAGCGGCACGGTAATGAAACCGGCAATTGCGTAAACAGCCGAAAGGCGTGCCCGCTGGCGAATCTCGCCAAGATTGGAACGCAGAATGAAATAGGCCGCGTAGATCAATTCCATGATGAGCGTGGTAGTCAGACGCGGGTCCCAGGTCCACCAGGTGTTCCAGATCGGCCTTGCCCAGATCGATCCGGTAATAATGCCGATCAGCACAAACACCATACCAATCTCGACTCCGGCGATGGCTGCCGCATCCCAGTCAAGGTTTTTGGTTCTCAGGTATCCGATCGAGGCGACCGTTGCCAGCAAGAAACCCAGCATTCCCATCCAGGTGGACGCCACGTGGAAATAAAACACTTTTTGTACCAGACCCATGGTCTTTTCCACCGGCGTGAACAGAAAAACCAGCAGCAATGCGCCGATCAAGCCCAGCGCGCTGATAACATCAAGAAAGATCAATAATTTCGGAGTTCTTTTCATTTTGTCATTCATCCAGAATTTTGTTATAAAGCATGATCCCTGCAGCGAGGAAAAGCAGGTCATATCCTGCCAGCATGCCCACCCACGTGCGCAATCCCGCAGGGTCATTTCCGGTAAGCACCAGAGAGGATGCATTAACCGCAGCCAAAAGCAGCGGGATCAGGAGCGGAAAAAGCAGAACCGACAATAAGGGCCCACGCGATCTTATTTGCATATTCAACGCGCCGACCAATGCGCCTATCAAAATATACCCAAAAGTACCCATTAAGAGAATGGCGATAAATCCACCTGTAAAGAGCATTACGTTGCCAAACAGGGCATAGGCTGCGACAACGATGCCCGCTACAACCAGCAAAAAGAACCAGTTGCCCAACACTTTCGCGAAATAAATAACGGTCGCATCATAAGGCGCCATTCTTAGAGCATCAATGGCCTCGGTCTCACGTTCAAGGGCCATCGTGCGGTCAAGGCTCAAGGTCCCCGCAAAACACAGCGTGACCCAGATGATCCCCGATGCCGCCTCCTTGCGCAGACCGACCGAGAGATCGAACGAAAACAGGAAGATCAAAACGACGATCAGGGCAAAAACCAACATGGAGCCCAGCGTCTCAAACGTACGTTTTTCGTTGATCAGGTCTTTCGAGAAGATGGCGTAGACGGCTTTAATAAATTTCAATTCCGCCTCCTGGATGAACCCAATACCTGATCAGGTTCTTGAACCAGGTCGTCATACGTTCGTTTGAAATGTTGGGGATCCAATACTTCGACAGCTTGCGAAAAGATGATATCCCCTTTGTGCAATATAACCACGCGTGTGGCCGCAGAAAAAACCATATCGAGGTCATGGGTGGAAAAAAGGATACCCTTCCCCGCTCCGGCTTCTCTTTGAATTAATTCAATGTTCATGTTGACGAAACGCCGGTCAAGCCCGGTAAATACTTCATCAAAAAGAATATATAGCGGGTCATGGATCATCGCCCGCGCGATGGATAGACGCTGCTGCATCCCCCTGGACAAAGTGCCTGTTTTCTCACTTGCTCTTGAAAGCAGATCCATCATCTCAAGGCTTTGATTGACGCGTTCATTCCTGGAATCCAGATCATAGAGTCTGGCATAGAATTCAAGGTTTTCACGGCAGGTCAGATTGTTATAGAGCAAAGTGGAATGCAGCACAACGCCGAATTTTCGTCGAATATCAGGTGATGAGTCAGATAAATTGTCGCCGTCTACCTGGATGCTGCCGGAATCAGTTTTATTCAACCCGCAAAGCGCGCGGATAAGGGTCGTCTTTCCTGCCCCGTTTACACCAAGCAAGGCTACAATTTCGCCGGGTTCAAGACTAAAATCAAGGTCCCGAAGTACCAGCCGATTGCCGTAAGACTTTGAAATCTTCTCAGCCCGTATCATCGATGTGGTTCATCTCGTTCTCGGATTTGGATGAATCGAGCACACGCAATAACTCGGCAGCTTCCCGGAACAATTCTTCCCGCCGACCTTGATAATCGTCTTCATCCATTTTTGTTTCCAGGTGAGCCTGCTCCAATTCACGAATACGCACCAACACCTGTTGATAATCAGCGTTCAGTCGATTGTCAGCCTGTGGAAATACTTCAGCTTCCTCATCGTCCGCGGTATATAGCGGACGGGTGATCACAATTACCACCACTATCAGAATAGCCAGTGAGATGAGTAAAGAACCAATGATCATGAGCAACTCTCCTACTCGTCCGCCCTTGACAGGAACGCCAGCACTTCTTCAGCCGATTCGAAGGGGCCGATTTTGATCGCCCTCAGGATCCCCTCACGATCAACCAGGAATGTTTCCGGCACACCTGAAACCATGTACTTTTTGGAAATACTCGATCCTAGGTCGGGACCGTTTGGATATGTGATGCCATGGCTGCTGATGAATTCAAGCGCGGGTTTTTCAGTATCCACGTAATCGATGCCCAGAAAGAGATAATCGCCGCTCGGCTCCAACTCTTCCCATACTTGCTGAAGCATAAAACTTTCATCATCGCAAGTAACACACCACGAAGCCCAGACGTTTATCAAGACCACTTTTCCTTTGGCATCCGAAAGTGTGAATTCCTCACCATCAAAGGAGGTCAGTGAAAAGTCAAGGGCGGTTTCGCCAACCTCAAGCGTTGTGTCATTGGACTTCGACATCCAAGCCCCGATCATGACAAATAAACCGATCACAACCACGCCCAGAAAAACAAACAAGACCCAATTGGTTCTGGTTAGAGGTTTTTTGGTTTCACCGGCAGAATGTTCAGGCATCATCGTCCTTTCCTGACAGATCCCGGTTGATGATTTCGAGGTAATCTTTCATGTGATCTGTTTGAACCGGTGCCTCTTCACCTCTTTGCGGCACGGCAGTCTTTCGGTTATTGCGGATCACCACCACAGCAACAATGATCCCGCCTATGGAGATCAAGGGCGGCAGCACGTAGATCAACCAGTTCAGGCCAACTTTCGGAGGCATCGGCAGCACACTCCAGCCGTATTGTTCGGTGAAATAGGTGATGATCTCGTCTTCGCTTTTTCCCTCGGATAGCATCTGCCGGATCAGTTCGCGCCAATCCGCGCAGGCCTGTGAAGGGCACACGTCCAGAGGCACGTTTTCACAAATGGGACAGTATAACTGGATCGCGATTTCGTTCACTTCATCGTCGCTGACCTCGTCCCCGTCGTCTGCGGTTACAGGAAAAACGATCATCAAGACACAGAAGAGCGCGATCAACAATGCGCCAAACCTGAGCGTTCTTCTCACGGCTGCACCCCTTGCGCGGTCGTCCGGCTGGTTTTCTTCTTCGGCCACATTGCCAACAAGGTTCCAAAAATCAATACTAAGGTGCCTGTCCAAAGCCAAAAGACCATGGGATTTCGGTAGACCTTGAACGTGGCGCCTTGCGATGAAATGGGAAGCCAATCAACCAGAATGATATAGAGATCATCCACCGGTGTGCTTCTCAGGCCGGGAATGGTATTGCTTTGATTTGAAGAATAATAAAATTCGCGAATCGGGTGAAGTTCAAAAGTATTTCCGTTTGAACTGCGGACCTCAATTACGGAACTGGCAATTTCACGATCCGCGTGGCTGTCATCAACAATCAGCCCCTTATAGGTTAACGTGTATCCAGAAAACACAACGGATTCATCCTGTTTCAACGTTACCTGCGATTGGGTTTGGAAGAACTCGATCCCGATGACGCCCAATCCCATCAGTGCGATCCCAACGTGAATGATGTACGCGCCGTATTTACGCCTGTTTTGCAGCAGCAGCCTTATGCCGGACTTAAAAACCGAGATGTGTCCGATTTTTGCATGGATACTGGTCGAGCGAATAAAGTCATATTTTGTCACAACAATAGATAACCCGACCACCCACAAGGCAACAACAGCCCAGATATCCTTCACGTGCAGCAATAAAGCCGCGAGCGGGATCAAGGCGGATATGACCAGGGGTTTCCACAAATTCTTCCCCAGCTTTTTTCCGGTGGACGCGCTCCAGGCCGATAGAGGAACAACCGCCATCAACGCAAAGAGCAAAGCAAACAATGGGCCGGTTGCCTTTTTATAGTATTCAGGTCCCACATTGATTTGTTGCCCGGTAACAAGTTCGGACAAAATGGGGAAAAACACGCCGATCAAACAAATGAGAAATATTGCCAAAAACAACAGGTTATTCAGCACGAACAATGACTCACGTGAAAAATAAGACCTGGCCTCAAATGATGTCTTTAATTTCGACCAGCGAATTCCGAGAAGGATCACCGAACTTATTAACATAAGAGCGGTGAAAACAAAATAATACGGTCCAATGGGCGAATTGGAGAAGGCGTGCACGGAAGAAAGCAAGCCTGAACGGGTCAGAAAAGTTCCCAAGATCACCAGACAAAAAGTCAAAATGATCAAAGCCGCTGACCATTGCTTGAATATTCCGCGTTTCTCCTGAAGCAGACTGGAATGCAAGAAGGCAGTACCCGTAAGCCAGGGCATTAACGCCGAAACCTCAACAGGATCCCAGCCCCAGTAGCCGCCCCAACCCAACACATCGTATGCCCAGCGGCTGCCCAACACAAGGCCGATGGTGAGAAAGAGCCATGCCGCTAAAGTCCATTTTTGTGATTTACGGATCCACAGATCGCCATCCTGCCCTGTGATCAACGCAGCTATGGCGTAAGAAAAAGGGATAATGAAAGCGACAAATCCCAAATACAGTGCGGGAGGATGAAAGACCATTCCGAGGTGATTCAGCAGCGGATTCAATCCCATACCATAATCAGGGGTTGCCTGAAGCGCGTAGGGCGGCTGGATGAGCGACTTGATCACCTCTCCGTTCATGTTGATGAAGAATCGCAGGAACGGGTTTTCCAAAAGGACGACCAAAAGGATAAAAAATCCGAGTGTAACCGATGAGACCACGACCACCCAGGGAGACAATTGTTGATCAAATTCCTTTTTATTGATCAATGTGAAGAAGATGAACATCGAAAGCAGCCAGCACCAGAACAGCAGCGAACCTTCCTGCCCACCCCATAATGCCGCGATTTTTAAATAAATTGGCATGAAAGTATCAGATGTTTCATAAACAAACGCATATTCAAAACGGTTTGTTAAAAGCAGAAACAACAATGCCGCGACAGAAAAACTCAGCAGCGGAAAACTGCTCAAAGCCGCCAACCTCGACGATTCAAGGATGGCAGGTGTTCTCAGACGCATCCCGTTGATCGCCATCACAATTGCGATTACGCAGGCGATAAAAGCAATCGCCATGGTGCCAATGGCAATATTCGCGATCATTGTTCCACCTGATCTGGCAGGCTGTCTTCATAGCGTGATGGGCATTTCAGCAGAAGTTCATCTGCGTAAAAACGTCCGTCCTCACCCAAAGAGCCGGTCACAATAGCCTGGGCTTCGTTGGTCAGCAAATCTGGTTTTTCACCGTGATAGACCACCTCGATGGTGGCGGCAGGGTTTAGCGCGGCTTCATGCAACACTTGTGCCAATCCGCCAGCCTCTTCGATCTCCTTGTTGTCGCCGGGAATGTGGGCTATGGTAAATATGAGGTCAAAAGTGGTCTGATCATATTCGATGGTGTCCCCCAACACAACGCCGGAAACCCGCAGATTTTGCTGCTGAGTGTTTCCGGATATCAGTTCGTCAACAGTGTAATAGTATTGCGCAGAACCCCTTATACTGCTTATCACCAACATGACAATAGCTGCTGCCAATATCAGTCCCCCAATGGTGAATTTGTTGATCTTTAAGCGTGCTATCTTTTGAGTCTGTTCGTTGTTATTCACTAGTTCGTCGTTTCCAGGTAATTCGATACTGGTAAAGAATTTAATTAATTACCTTTTGGTCGTGGAATTATTCTTCTTTTTCTTCGCTTTTTTCAACGGGCGGGATGTCTTCTTTGTCTTCCAATTTCTCGCCACTCTCAACAACAGAATCCGGCGGGGCAATAACAGGCTTTGTGGAATTATCAGAAGGAATGTCAATTGGTTGGTTGACCTCCTTGATGAAATCGGAAACAGATGAAGAAAGTCTGCTTTTGATCCCTTTTGTCTCTTTATCCAACTCAGTTATAGTCTCGTCGAGGTGGGCTTCCTTCGAGATGATCTTTGGAAGTTCGGTGAGTTCACGTTTGGTCGCCCATACTTCCTGCCAATAGGGTGATTTGGTCACCTTTCGGATAAAGGCGCCCATGTCTCTGGCAGTTTTTACCATATTTCCCGGACCAAAAATGATCAAGGCGATTACCAATATAAAGAGGATCTCACCGATCCCAAGATTAAAAAAATTCATGTCGACCAGCTGGTTTTCTTAAACAAAAGAAACTGTTTATTTTTCTTCAGATTCGTCGGTTTTTTCTTTTTCTTCTTCGTTGCCCTTAACGCCCTTGCGGAAAGAGCGAATGGCGCTGCCGAGTTCACCGCTAACTTTGGCAACCCGTCCGACACCAAAGAGCAAAACCACGATCACAAGAATAATAAGCAGTTCGGGTACACCTAATCTGAATGGCATTTCTTACTCCTTCGCTAAATTTTCGCTGATCCTGTTCACTTTCCAATCGAGGAAAAGAAACCAGACACCGCCTCCCACCAGGAGACCAGTGTATCTCTAATTATAAACAGGAAATCAAGCGATTCTTTTGGATACTGAAAATAGAGATAAGCGATCGCTGCAATGATCAACAAGAAGATCACGATCAGAGTGATCTTTTTTCTCTTACTCATAACTTTCTTTACTTTTGGATTTTCATTGCGCCGCGCAAAAACAGCAAACAGAATGCTGATAAGGTAGAGCACAAACAGCGGCAGCATCATCAACCCCATGTTCACAGGGTCCGCAGTCGGAGTGATCAATGCAGCCACGACCGCTGAAACAACCAGAGCAATACGCCACTGTTTTACGAGACTTTTTGCCGATACGATCTTCAAACGCGCAAGAATATACATCAACAGCGGCATTTCAAATATGACACCCACCCAAAACATTAAATTGCCTACAAACCCAAAATAAGTTTTTGGCCTGGGAGAGGTGGTAATACCCATAAAGTTGATCAAAAATGGCAAGGCAGCCGGAAGCATGACAAAATAGGCAAAAGCCACACCGGCTATAAAAAAGATGGTTGCCGATGGGACTGCCATCCAGATCCATACACGCTCGTTTACATTCAAACCGGGCATGACAAAAGCCAGCACCTGATAAAGGATTATCGGCAATGCCATGATCACGCCACTCAATAGAGAAATTTTCATGAAGGCAGCCATATTTTCAGTAATGTCGATTGAAGACATTGCTTGCAGACCGCCAATTGGCTCTGCCAGGAAGCCGGCGATTTTTTGACTGAACGCGAAACTGGCCAAGGTGGTGATCACCAAAGCTATCACGCAAATGAGCAATCTCTTTCGCAGCTCATTTATGTGACCCAATAACGTCATTTGAGGGGTTTCTTCCGTCATGCCTGATAGTTCTCCAAAAAGATGATGAATTTTATCAGTCCATAAATATTAAAACAAGACGTTTTTCACATACTGTACAAAAAAAAACGAAAAAACGTAAGCTGACCCCAAACTACAATATTGTGAGGTCAGCTTTTAATTTTTTACTATTATCGATGAATTGCTGTTTTACTGAATGGTTCCTCGATCTGCAATTTCATCACCGACCATTCGCTGTCCGCCATTGTCATGGCAAGTACCACAGTAATTGATCTGGTCGCCATGAGAAACATGACAGGTTTTGCATTCCAATTCACCGTTGTGGCTATCATGAGGGTTTCTCTCGAGGAAATCTGTGGAATTTGCCACATGCTCATAACTGATGTGGCATTGCAGACACATATCATTGTCATAGGTGACCGGCATTAATTCTCCGTCTGTACCAACAGTATAGTTACCCAACAAGTAGTTCACACCGCTGGCGACTTCAGCAGGTACCGGATAATCATGACAGTCTTTACAAGCTACGTTTGCCTGGGAATGCACATTATCCAAATCGTTGCTTGTCAGATATGAAGTAACATTTTTTTCCATGACGTGGCAGGTCGCACAGAATTCAGGGCTTGTATTGGATAAATGCACCAAATACCCACCGGTACCGGCTCCAATCACTGCCAATGCCAGCACGACAATACCCACGATTGTCCAAATTTGTTTCTTTGTTTTCTTTACTTTCTTGGTTTCTTTTGCAACTTCATCGTTACTTGTTTTTTCAACCATCTGAATCTCCTCAATTATTTCGTCGTATTTGAAACAACTAATAATTTTTTTATTTCTTTTTTTATACGATATTGTCAAAAAAATTACAAAATATACAATGAAAAAATTTGTGCGATTTTATCACAACAAATCCACTTTTCCAAATCTAAATAGAGAAAATTAAACGAGAATTAAGCGAGAATTAAGAGAAACTTTGTTTTTCAATCCAAAAACTTAGAAATGGATCATTTATTGCGCATCAATTTTCTTTTCAGGTTGATAGTCAAGCCTGGAAGGTGAATGAACCAATACTGGTTTTGATCAAAAAAAAGAACGGGGACGTTGGATACTTATTTAACCAATCCTAATTCTTTAGCCTTGTTGATCAGCTTCTTTTGTGAATGGATGTCGAATTTTCGATAAATACTTTGGATGTGCGTTTTTGTGGTGTTAATCGAGATCATCAGTAAATCTGAAATCTCCTTTCCCGATTTTCCAACGATCAGCATGTTCAATATCTCATACTCGCGGTCGCTAAGCGGTTCTTTCAATAGGTGCAGAGCTGTCATCATAGGCTCATTATGAGAATATTGATTGTTTGAATTTTTATACTCGTGTTCAAGCGCTTCCAGCAACCTCCCTATGAATCCAGGGTTGTACTTCTCGAAATTAATACCGCGCTTGGTTTTGTTGAATTCTGCGATCATATTTTGAAGAGGTTCACCTTGTTCGATAAAAACCCTTATCGCGCCGGTATCTGACCCGGTCGATAGCGCTTCTTCAAGCATTAGATACGCCAATTCCTTTTCCTCGCTTTGAAACAGTGCTATGGCATAAAGGATCAAAGCGTTAAGCAAATGGCCTTTTAACTCTGATTTGCGCAGTTCTTCGATCAAGCTTGCAAGTATATTCCTCGCCTTGTTGATCGCTTTCTTGTGCAAAAATATTGACGCCTGAGCAATTTTACCGGCCGACGTTCCCAGACTGGCTTCATCAAGAAATTCAATGGCAGTTTGCTGCCAATCGAGTGTCTCATTTTGAACTGCTTCTGCTCGAACCATTCGAATAAAAGTGTCAATAATGACTCCCGGAAGTTCTGCGCCAGGCATGGAATAATCATGATGACAATTTAATGCCCTTTCAAAATACAAACGGGCATTTTTCAGGTCCTTTTTCTGAACCAGAAAATTTGCCAAATAGACACAACGCTCAACGTGGTTATAGAGAACAGACTCACTTGAAATCGTATTCTCAAAATCAGCCAGAACAATTTCAGCCAGTTTGTCTGCTTCTGACAAGTTGTTCAGCTGCAATGCGATCTCAAGTTGAAGCGATAAAACCATGTTATAAGTTGCGCTTTCAAGCTTTTTTTCAAGAACGAAATCGACCACTTTCTCACATTCCTGCTTCGCCTTTATAACCTTACCCTGAAGCAGTAATACCTGAATGAAACCGAATAGTGAGTGAAAATGCCCAATGTGGTAGTTTCGGGTTTTACCATAATTACAGGCAGTCCGATAAACTTCAAGCGCTTCTGCCAATCTACCAATTTTCTCGAGGCTGCGCGCTTTGAAATGAGTAAACATTGCATATAAATAGCTGGATTCTTTGGTCTTATCAGCCAACAACGTTGAAATGTCGCCATAGCCTTTTTCAACATTACCGGCCATGATCTCGATCCCCGTTCTTACTACCTGAATTTCCCAGAATATCAGATCATATTCTATTGGATCCATGTTCATGTTTGTTGAATTCTGTAAAAGATTCTCAACCTTTTTCAATCGTATATTGGTGATGTCGTATTGACCAAGCAGAAAACATGCCAGAGCATTATAAACACCCAATCGCGGACGATGAGCGATCAGGTTTTCCGGAATGGCATTGATCCAATGCACCAGTTTGATCAGGTCAAAATCAATAGCCGCCTGCAAAGCCAGAGAGTCAATAATCTCGGCTGCCTTCTCTTCATGTCCAGATTGAAGAGCGTGGATGACGGCTTTTTCCGGGAATCCATTATCGAGAAACCAGGATAGCGCCTTCTCGTGAATGTCAATAACCATTGAGGATTCTCGTTTTTGAATTTGCTGATTGAGCGCCAGCACAAACAAGGGGTGATACCGGTACCAGGTATCCTGATTGTCCAGGGTTTCGATAAAAAGATTGTTCGCGAAAATCTGATCGATCAGTTGCTGACTGTTACTTGATTCAAACAAGTAATCACATAATTCGCTTGAAAATTCGGTAAGCAAAGAAGTCTTGAGAATAAATTCCTGAAGTTCAGTTGTGAAATTTGAAAGGACCTCTTCCAGGAAATATTCACGAAAGGTTGCATTGTTTTGAATGTCGGTAAAAAAATTGACTTCCGTATCCGTTCGAGTCTGATAGGTGATGGCAGTCATCTTCAATCCGGCAATCCAGCCTTCTGTGTTTTCAAAGATTTTTACGATCTCATTGGCTGTCAGTTGGCGTTTAATTGAATCATTTAAATAACTGCAAGTTTCGTCAAACGAGAATGCCAAATCTTCGGCGTTGATCTCAACCAATCTACCTTGAGTGCGCAATCTCGCCATCGGGATGTCTGGCTTGACACGGCTGGCAATAATTATGTGCAAGTTTTTGGGCTGATGTTCAATAAGATACACCAAACCTGCATTAATGTCAGGATCCTCAATCAAGTGAAAATCATCAAGGATAATGTTTAGATTAAAAGGCAGTGTATTGATCTCATTGATAAGAGGGATCAACCCGGTGACCTTATAAAGTTCACCTTGTACGAGTAGTGAATCCACTCGAAACTTTATGGTTGGAAAAACATTTCGAATGGCCGCAACAAGGTAAAACCAAAACCGAAAAGGTGCGTTATCAAAAAGATCGAGCGTGACCCAGGCAGTTCGCTGATTGTGCGATGAAGATACCGCCAGCCATTCACCCAGCAAAGTTGTTTTTCCATACCCTGCGGGGGCCGTGATCACAGTCAGCATACGGTCTCCATGTTTACCAACCAAAGAGGTCAGTCTGGAACGCCGTAAAACTTTGGATGCCAGGTTTGGGACCTCCAGCTTCGTTTGGAGAACTTGCTCATCAGGTGGATTGGTTTTTTTATTGTCCATCTAACATCACAGATAAATTTGTAAAACGAATCATCCTTTTAATCGTACTTCAATCATCCTTTTAGGTGATAGACTCATCTACACATTCCATTATACTGAAAATTGACATTATTCTAATATAAAAATCAGTTTTACATTCTGTCTCTGCTTGGGGAAAATTTTTTCCCCGGTTTTTTTATCGGTAGGTTTTGAAGGAGGCAGGAATTGCGATTTGCGATTAGAAAAAAACGCTAAATATTTTTTCAAGGAGAGAAAATGAAGAAAAAAATAGATATCAGTCGACGTAATTTTTTGAAAAGCTCATTGGTGGTCGGAGGTACCGGTTTGGCCATGGGTATGGTCGGATGCGCGCCCAAGGTTGCTGAACCTGCTGCCGCAGGAGAAACAACAGCTGCTGCCGATTCTGAAGCAACCGTTGTTGCAAACGATCTAATCCCGCAGGCTTATTTAAATCCGCAGGATTACGACTATCGCCAAAATACCACCGATTTTAAGACGTTATTTTCGCCGCTCACAATTGGTTCACTCACCTTAAACCACCGCATGATCAAGTCTGCCGCTGGATCAGCCACTTTCTTGGGCGGACTTACCGATGAATTGTTTGATTATTACGTGAATTTTGCCAAAGGTGGAGTTGAGTTAATTTGGGTTGAGGGTGGCATTACCGAATTTACGGCACTTGCCGACGGAAGCCCCATTCCTGCAGAAACCCTGGCTTTCGGGCAGAAACTTGTTGAAGAATGTAGCAAATATGGCGCCAAACTCGGATTTCAGTGGGCAGAGTTTGCACGTACTCCAGTAGGTGACATGACAACTGAAGACATTATTGCTGCCGAAGCTCGTAATGCCAATATGGCAAAAGCTCTGCAACAAATGGGTTTCGTAGCCATGGAGATCAATGCTGCCGGCTTTAACCTCGGTGAGGCATTCCTGTCACGC
>ENA-OSEO01002748-OSEO01002748.1-sediment-metagenome-genome-assembly--contig:-NODE-2748-length-23351-cov-3.577726_pt1 | contig 23351 bp, 21 predicted proteins | sample MGYA00237883_ERZ534232 | MGnify/ENA metagenome assembly ERZ534232
CAATATCGCTTTGAGCGAGTATGTACTAATCAATAATTCGATATTTTGCTTTAACAACAACATAACTTCCTCTGTCGTTTTGCTGCCGTATGGCGCATTTAAGACATCTCCGAAATAGATAAAATTTTCCCAAGGAAGCAATCGCCGTGCATCCGCCAATACGGAAACACCGCCGATTCCGGAATCAATAAACGCAGTGTAGCTGCTACTCATTATTTACCCTCCCTTGAGATAGCTGCCCATTATTTACAATCAATCTTTGACCACGACGCAAATCAAAGCTGATATCAGTGTCAGTAATAAAAGTTTGAATATTATTATCCAATAACTGCAATAAGCGTGCTTGTCTCCTTTGATCTAATTCGCTTAAAACATCGTCAAGTAATAATACCGGGTATTCTCCTTTTTGCTGATATGATAATTCCAGCTCTGCAAATTTTAACGATAATGCTAATGTCCGCTGTTGCCCTTGCGAAGCATAGCAGCGGGCAACCTCCCCATTAATATAAAAATCAATATCATCACGGTGCGGACCACATAAACTGACCCCTCTTTGTTTTTCAATAACCAATAAACGCTGTAACAATTGTTCAAATGATAATTTGATATCTTTATCGTTGATCTCCTGTGCTAAAAAACTTTTATATTCAACTGTTAATTGCTCACCGCTACTTAAATCCTCATAATATTTTGCAGCCAGAGGGCCAATTAAACTCAGTAACTTTTGCCTTTGGGTAATTATTTGCGATCCGGTATCAATCAACTGCTGATTCCAAACATCTAACAATTCATTATTGCCGCCACCGCGAGAAAAATCCTTCAAACAACTGTTGCGCTGGCGCAATATTTGATTATAGCGAATCAATAAATTACAGTATTCCGGATATAACTGAGACATCTGAATATCAAGAAACCGCCGCCTTAATGACGGCGCTCCCTTAATAATTAATAAGTCTTCCGGTGCAAATATAACGGTATGCAATAATCCTACTACAGAACTGATTTTTGTTTGCACAACACCGTTTATTTTCCACTTGCGTTGCTTATCGTTTGACCAGGCCGCAGTAATCGTCAGTGGCGCTAATTGTTGCCGAATAATCTTTCCTTCAAGAAAAAAACAATCGCAACCGTACCTAAGCATTTTATCACTTGTCGCTCCCCGAAAAGAAGTAGCTAAGCTAAGATAAGAAATTGCTTCTAAAAGATTTGATTTTCCCTGTGCATTTAACCCACAAATAATATTGATTTGATCATCCCAGTCAATTTGCTGATATTGATAATTGCGAAAATTTTCTATGATCAAATGCTTAATTTTCACAAAATAGCTCCTTCTATAGATAATTGAATTAATTACTAACACGCATAGGTAAAACCAAATAAATATAACTGCTATTATCTCTGCTTTGGCCATCAGGAATAATGACGCCAGGGGTTGTTGGGCCAGTAAGATGAAAAGCTATTTGTTCATCATCTATAATTTTCAAAGCATCTAATAAATACCGGGCATTATAACTTGCGGTAATATTTTCACCCTCTTTAGTTATTGGTACTTCTACATGTATATCACCAGTATCGTGACCATCCGCTGATAATATTAACTGGTCGTCCTGCCATTTTAGTTTAACAATATTTGTTTTGCCGCGGGCACTGTCACGAGTAATTAATATTGCCATTTCAAGTGCCATAATTAACTTTTGTTTGCTGTCTTTATTTAAAACGGAATAACTACAATATAATGCATCTGCCGGTAATACTTGCTTATAATCAGGATACTGTCCGGAAATTACTCGGGACGCAAAAGTAATATTATTTAAAGTAAAATATACTTCATTATTATTAGCAATTAATTTAATGATATCTTCGTCATTATTGGTAAGAGAAGCAATTTCTTTCATTGTTCTACTAGGTAAGATCAAAGATACTTCACCTTTTCCCTGCCATCCACCTTTACCAATAGCCAGACGATGAGTATCTGTTGCTACCATAGTTATGTTATTATTTGATAATTTTATCAGCATCCCCGTAAACATTGGTCTAATTTCATCTGTAGCAACAGCAATACTAACCTGTCTAACTAAACGTTTAAAAACGCCGGCCGGAATAACTCCCTCTACATTGCCATTTATTATCGGTAACATCGGAAACTCATCCACATCCAAACATTTTATTGAAGATTCGTTTTTTTCTGATTCGGCTTTGATAATCAATTTTTCTTTATTACTCTCTAATTCGATATTACCATTAGGTAATAAAGCAATCATATTGCTAAACAATTTTCCTTGAACAACTGTTTGACCTTCTTCAATAACGTCAGCACTAACGCTACATTCCATTGCTAAATCTAAATCTGTCGCTTTAAGTGATAAAGTATTATTATGTGCATCAAGTAAAATACCACTTAATATTGGTAATGTGTTTTTATTGCTGACAGCTCTGACAACTACTTGTACCGCATAAAATAAATCGTTTTTTTCAATATTGATTTTCATTTATATAATTCCTTTCTCAATATTAGTTGTTATGTTTATATATTTTAATAATAGTAATAAGCATGTTAATTATGTGGATAAATATATGATTGTTTATTATTAGTGGCGATAGTGATTTTTTTATTAATTAATAAAATATAAGCTTATGCACACTCAAGCAAAAAAAGAACTAAAAAAATTATGTTATTAACAAAACCTCACAAATAATAAACATCAAGTTATCATCATTTGTTAAAAAAAGTGTTGAAAAAAGTATAATTTACGAAAAATTAAAAGTACAAATATAATTATACTATAGAACAAATTAGAATGTCTATAAAATTAAGAGAGTGTTTGAACACTCTCTTAATTTTATTTTCCCAATAATCTTTTTTCTATTTGATTAATTGCCAAATTTAATTGTGGATCGTTATTTTTTTCCAATGTATCGGCAATTTTATCACAGGCATGTATTACTGTTGTATGATCCCTTCCACCAAAATTTAATCCTATTTGCGGTTGTGTTGCCCCAATCATTTTTCTACACAAATACATAGCAATCTGACGTGGATAAACAATATTACGATCTCTTTTTTGACTTTTTAATGATTCAATACTGATTTGATAAAAATTTGCAACCTCTTGTTGAATAATTGAAATAGTTAATTTGGGAGGAGCATCATCAGGTAATAACCCATGTAAAGCTTCTGTAGCTTGCTCCATATCAATGACATCAATATTATTAAGTGTGGCAAAATATACAATTTTATTTAAAGCACCTTCCAATTCCCTAATATTTGAATGTATTTTATCGGCAATAAAGAAAATTACTTCATTGGAAATAACGATCTTTTCGTGTAATACTTTTCTTTTTAATATGGCGCAACGGGTTTCAAAATCCGGTGGCTGAATATCGGTAATCAACCCTCCCTCAAAACGACTACAAAGCCGCTCCTCCAGACCTTCTATTTTTTTAGGAGGTCTATCGGAGGAAATAACAACTTGTTTGCCTGCTTCATGCAGCGCATTAAAAGTATGGAAAAATTCTTCTTGAGTGCCTATTTTGCCGGTCAAAAATTGAATATCATCAATTAATAGTATATCAGTACTACGATAACGGTTTTTAAAAGCATGTGCTTTGCCGCTATGTACTAATGCAATAAATTCATTAGTAAACGTTTCGGTAGAAACATAAACGATTTTTTTACGTGTCGTTTTTTCTAAAATACATTGACCGATGGCGTGCATTAAGTGGGTTTTCCCCAGCCCGCTACCGCCATAGATAAATAATGGATTATAAGTTCGAGAAGGACGTTCAGCAACAGCCATTGCTGCAGCATGGGCAAAACGATTCGAATTGCCCACGACAAAGGAATTAAAAGTATAACGAGGATTAAAAATACTTGTCGGTATGGTCGGAGTTTCGTTTTCTAAGGGATTATCGCCATTGTCAATTATAAACCGTACCTCCAAATCTTCATTGGCAACAATTCTTAGGCTATTTTTAATAATCTGTGAAAAAGCTTGATCCATATACATCTGGGCATATTCGTCAGATACTGTTATATATACAGTGTTTTGCTTTCTTTCCACATTATTAATTTTAGCGAACCATTTCTCAAAACTGGTTTGTTTAATATCGGTTTTGATAATATCAAGTACTCGTGGCCAGATTTTTTCCAATTTTATTTATCCCCCCTACAGATTAAAATTGTAAAACATTATTTTTTTAAAGTATAGTATTTCAAAAAACATATATGATGACAAAAATGTGGATAAGTGCCACACATGAAATGAATATTTGTATGATAGCAGAGTTTATCCACAATATCAATAAAAAACGGGTCGAATATAGTCATATCACTAAGTTAATCCACAACATCACCAATGATATTTGACAAGAGATTAAATATGATATATAATTCATCTATTGTATATCTCAATCACTAATATAATGGATTTGGAGATATGATAAATACCGGTTCTTATTAATTAGGAGGAAATTATGACCAAGCGGACCTATCAACCAAAAAAGAGAGTTCATAAAAGAGTACATGGATTTCTTGCCAGAATGAGCGACAAGGATGGTCGTAATGTTTTACGTCGTCGTCGTGCAAAAGGCAGAAAAGTACTGTCTGCCTGATATTTTGTCGATATATGCTTGCCAAACAGTATCGTCTTAGAGAAAAGAAGGATTTTCGTTATGTATATCAAAGGGGCAAGTGTTATGCTTACCCCTTATTTGTCTTATATCAGCGCGCTAATCAAAAAAACAGCTGCAGAATTGGCTTTTCTATTTCCAAAAAAGTGGGGGGCGCAGTTGTTCGCAACAGATTAAAAAGAATGTTTCGCGAAGCCGCCCGCCAGCAAATTAATCAATTTGTTGTTGGTTATGATTATATTTTTATTATCCGCAAACAAGCAATAGGGGCAAATTATGCGATAATTTGTAATCAAATGTCTAAGGCTATAAGCAGGGATATGGGATAAATATGTCAAAAATATTAATAGTTTTTATCCATTTCTATCAGAAATTTATTTCTCCATCATTGGGGCCTCATTGCCGTTATTTACCTACTTGTTCGGAATATGCGATTGAGGCAATTAGGCGATACGGAGCTGTATATGGTGGTTGGTTAGCTATCAAAAGGATTTGTCGTTGTCATCCATTCCATGAGGGCGGATATGATCCGGTACCTTAAAATATTTTAGGAGGTGAAACTGCATAAGCGGTCATATGAATATATTTCATCAGATTATGTGTAATAGCGATATAGTTGCTATTTCTGTGGCATGGGATGGCATTAAAGATGTATTTGCTTTGTTTTTGGAAAAAATCTTTGAGTTTACGCTTATAATTGGCGTGCCAAGTTACCCATTGGCTATATTAATTTTTACTATTATTGTTAAAGTATTGTTGCAGCCATTGATGAATAAACAGTTTCGGTCAACGCATCAGATGGCTAGGGTACAGCCGCAATTGCAAGAAATCCAAAAAAAGTTTGCTAACAATAGGCCTAAAATGCAAGAAGAGCAAATGAAGCTCTATAAAGAAAATAACATCAATCCGACGGCCGGTTGTTTGCCGTTATTAGTTCAAATGCCAATTTTGCTGGCATTATATTCAGCGTTGCGATATTTTCATCCGGTAGCGGAATATGCTGCTTATTATTCTTTTTTGTGGATTCCTAATTTATCTCAGCCTGACACTACCTGGTTAATGCCTGTTTTGGTAGGAGCTTCAACTTTTCTCCAACAATGGGTATCAATGATTAATAAACACGATAGAACTCAACAGATGATGTTGATTATCATGCCAATAATGTTTATTTGGTTTGTTCGTTCGCTTCCGGCTGGTTTGGCGTTGTATTGGACATTCTATAGCTTAATCGGTGCTGCTTTGCAGTATTATTTTAATCGTAAATGGGCTAGAGAAGATGCCATTGCAGCAGAGCAAAATGCAATGGCAGCCCAGGCTATACTGGATGAAAAACGTGCTAAAAGAACTGAAAGACAAAACAAATCGGGCGGCAAACTTAAACAGCCGACTAAGCCGGAGGGACCGCAATTAATTAAAGTTGAAAAACAGGTACGTAAACACCCGTATTCTGATGAAATGGTGACCATTGTCGAAGAAATGCAAGTGGATAGAGACGGACGTCCTTTATCAGAAAAATTAGAGGATAAGTCTCAGAAAACACCGAAAAAGAAAAACTTACACAAGAAAAAATAACTAACCCCTAAGGAGGCTTATCATAGATGGTAAAGATTTATGAAGCCAGTGCAAAAACTGTTGAAGAAGCGATAGAAAAAGCTTGTATGGTAGCTGGAGTTGGCATTGAAGACGCAACTATTGATGTTTTAGAATTAGGTGGACGGGGATTTTTGGGAATAGGTCAAAAAGATGCCAGAGTACGGGTTACTGTTGAAGAAACAGAGCCGTCTACTGTTAAGCCGGCAGTATTTCGCGCAGAAAACAGACAAAAGCCTGCCTATACGCAATCGCAAGCGGATGATAAGAGATCTACGTTTAAAAATGAACCGAAACAAAAAATTGCTGAAAAGAAAATTGATAATAACAAAGTTAATAATGTAATAGAGCCGGAAATTAATAAATATAAACATCAAAAAGAACAACAAGAAACTATTATCCCTATAGTAGATAATTATAAGCGCAATGAAAGTACAAAAGAGATTAATGGGGAACGTGAACGCCATAATGAACTTCCGGAACAAGCAGTTATTGATGAGGCAATCGAGATTACCAAAGCCTTTCTTGCAGAAGTTTTTGTCAAGATGAATATTAATCCTACGATGAATTTTGAAACAAAAGAAGGTTTGTTATGGCTTAATTTCTCCGGCGAAAATCTTGGTTCATTAATTGGTCGTCGTGGTGAGACGCTTAACTCACTGCAATATCTGACTAATCTGGTATTAAACAGAAAACTAAGTAAACATCTGCACCTTGTGCTTGATGTTGAGGGTTACCGCAAAAGCCGCGAAGAAACATTAGCCGGTTTAGCCCATAAAATGGCGGATAAGGCCGTACGTTCAGGACGCCAGGTTGAATTGGAACCGATGAATCCCCATGAACGGCGCATTGTTCATATTGCTTTACAAAATGATAGGCGGGTCGACACAACAAGCAAGGGTGAAGAACCTTACCGCAGGGTAATAATTAGCAGACGATACTATGATAAAAAAACTAGAGTATCGGAACATCAATAAGTTTGGTTTAAGCCCCGCTGCTGCGGGGCTTTGTTGGTTATCGGAGAGAAATATCAGGTGTGCAATATCAAACATGTTTTTTGGTTTATTGAGGAGAAATTAATGGAGCAATCATTTAACGATACAATTGCGGCAATAGCTACCGCGCCCGGCCGTGGCGGAGTGGCGATCGTGCGCATCAGCGGAAATCAGGCGTCAGCTATTCTTGAGCGTTTGTTTTATCCGCCAAGAGATGATTGGCAGAGTCACCACCTATATTACGGAGAAATCAGGAGCCCGAGAGATGGACAAATAATGGATAAGTGTTTAGCGGTTTTATTTCGCTCCCCTGTTTCTTTTACCGGCGAAGACGTTGTTGAGCTGCAGTGTCATGGCGGTTCGATGGTTCCACGCCTGCTGCTGCAAGCCGTACTGGACACTGGGGCCCGCATGTCCGAGCCCGGGGAATTTTCCATGCGCGCTTTTGTCAACGGCGCTATGGACTTAAGCGAAGCGGAAGCAATATGCGATATTGTTGATGCTAAAACTGCGGCTTCGGCGACTATGGCGGCTGTTCAGTTGGCTGGTAGCTTGTCTGATGAAATGGACAAGATTGAATCGGAATTACTGGATATAATAGCTGCTATAACAGTAGCCGTAGATTTTCCTGACGATGCCGATGCTCCCGAGCCCGAGACAATAGTACAACGTATTAACGCACTAAAGCAAAAGATTGCCAAACTGATTAATAGCGCTACCAATGGCCGTATATATCGCGAAGGTATTCACGCCACGTTATGTGGTGCTGTCAATGTTGGTAAGTCAAGCCTACTCAATGCGCTATTGCAAAATGAAAGAGCGATTGTCAGTTCTGCTCCCGGTACAACCCGTGATATTATCGAAGAAAGTCTTAATATTGAGGGCGTGCCGGTGATTATCAGCGATACTGCCGGATTGCGCGATACCACAGATGAAGCGGAAGTGATCGGCATCAGCCGAACGCAAGCGGCTGCTGCAGCCAGTCAAATTATAATAATTGTTATTGACGCTCAAAACGGTATTGATAGTCAGGCGTGCAATCTTATCAAAGCGTCAGAAGAAAAAAAGCGGTTAATTGTTGTCAATAAGAAAGATTTAAATGACAATATTAATGATATTATTAATAAACTGCTGAATATGGGTGTTGACAGCAAAGATGTTGTTTATGCTTCGGCAAAAACAGGAGCAGGATTAGCGGATATTTTAAAGGCGCTCAAAGATAAAGCATTGACCACTGATCTGCAACCCCAGGACTGTTTAATCAGTAATATTCGCCATCAGCAAGCGTTAATTAAAACTAACCAATATTTAGAAGATGCCGCTGAAACTTTAACAGATGGCATGCCGGTCGATATGGCGGCAATTGATTTAGAGAATGCCTGGCAGGAGCTAGGTTCAATCAGTGGTAAAACGGCTTCTGAAGAGTTGTTAAATACCATATTTTCTCAATTTTGTTTAGGTAAGTAATTTTGCGGGAGGGCCTTGATGGTCAGCAACGAGAGAATTGCAAATTCATATCAGGTAATAGTAATCGGCGGCGGTCACGCCGGTTGCGAGGCGGCATTGGCCGCAGCGCGGATGGGCGCCCGGACATTGCTGATTACCATGAGCCCGGAAGCGATAGCCATGGCTCCCTGTAATCCTTCGATCGGCGGCCCGGCTAAAAGCATTTTGGTGCGGGAAATTGACGCTATGGGCGGAGCGATGGCCGAGATTACCGATGCCGCTCAAATCCAAATCCGCCTGCTCAATACTACTAAAGGGCCTGCTGTTCAAGCATTGCGCGCGCAAATTGATAAAGCGCGCTATCAGGCCTTGATGCGCCAGCGACTGGAACAACAGCCTAATCTTGACTTAAGACAAGGTGAAGTCAGCGAATTGTTGTTGGATAACGGCGCGGTTTATGGCTGCAAATGTGCCAGCGGCGCAAGTTTTGCTGCGGATAATATTGTTATTTGTAGCGGCACCTATCTTAACGGCAAAATAATTATCGGTGATTATGAATATGCTTCCGGTCCAACCGGTTATCCCCCATCAACCGCTTTAGGTTTATATCTTCATCAATTAGGACTACCGATGATGCGTTTTAAAACCGGTACGCCAGCGCGTGTGGACAAGCGCAGCATTGATTTTTCCCGCCTCGAGCAACAAAGGGGCGATCAAGATCTGTGTTTTTCTTTTATGACCGATCCTGCCAAAAATATTCGTCCCAATATCCCCTGCTGGCTTGGATATACCAATGCTCAAACCCATCAGATTATCCGCGATAATCTTCATTTGGCGCCGCTTTATTCGGGACGGATCAACGGCGTTGGACCGCGTTATTGTCCGTCGATTGAAGATAAAGTAGTACGTTTTGCTGATCGCGAGGCGCACCAATTATTTTTGGAACCGGAGGCGGAAAACGGACGCGAATATTATGTCCAGGGCATGAGCACCAGTCTACCGGAGTATATTCAACTGCAGTTTTTACGTACGATCGCCGGCCTGCAAAATGTTAGATTAATTCGTCCGGCCTATGCAATAGAATATGATTGTCTTGACCCAACTGAATTAAAGACGACTTTGGAAATGAAACAAATCGCCGGTTTGTTTACCGCCGGTCAAATCAACGGTACCTCCGGCTATGAGGAAGCGGCGGCGCAAGGATTGTTGGCCGGAATCAATGCCACAGCCCGTTCTTTGGCATTGCCGCCGTTGGTTTTAGGACGGGACGAGGCTTATATCGGCGTTTTAGCTGATGATTTGGTTACCAAGGGTGTTAACGAACCATATCGGGTTTTCACCTCCCGTTCTGAATATCGCCTGTTATTACGCCAGGATAACGCTGATTTAAGATTGACCGAAAAAGCGAATAGCTATGGATTGATCGATCAGCAACGGGCCGAAAAGTTTGCTACTAAAAAAGCGGCGATTACCACAGAAATCAAGCGATTGGAACACTATCATCCAACTCAAGTACAGTTAAAGGATTTAAATATTGCTGCTAGTAGCGAGGTAACTTTGGCAACTTTACTAAAAAGGCCGGAGATAGATTATGAATTGATTGCCACAGCTTTTCCGCCAACAGAAATTTTAAATGTACAAGCTGCTGAACAGGTAGAGATAAGTATTAAATATGAAGGTTATATTAAAAAGCAGTTGCAGCAGGTAGAAAGGTTTCGTCATCTGGAGCAAAAACCGCTGCCGGCTGATCTTGATTACCAGTTAATTGGTGGTTTATCAAAAGAAGCGCAGCAAAAGTTGGCAAAATTGCAGCCGCGCTCTTTAGGTCAGGCCAGTCGTATCAGCGGAGTCTCCCCTGCCGATATCAATGTTTTACTGATTTATCTCAAAAGCCATCCCCGGCGTATTATTAAGGAGGATGTCTGTTTATGACGGTTTTCGCGTATGACCTGAACAAGGCTTTGACTGCTGCTAATATTAATCTTGATCAGCATAAAATTGCCATTTTGGAGCAGCATTGGCAATTGTTGATGGACAAAAACACAGAGGTTAATTTGACTGCAATTACCGAGCAAAAGGCAGCTATCAGTAAACATTATCTGGATTGTTTATTGGCTTTGCCATATTTACCCGATCAAGGCCTTGCGCTGGATGTCGGCAGCGGCGGCGGTTTCCCCGGGCTGGTACTGGCTATCGCTCAAGCGCAACTATCATGGACGCTGGTGGAATCGGTTAATAAAAAAGCTGAATTTTTACGGCAGGCGGCCTCTCAATTATTTATAGGCAATGTGACTGTTATCACCTCTCGTGCCGAGACGCTTGGTTGCCAAGCAGCTTTCAGAGGCGAGTTTGATTTGGTAACTGCCCGCGCCGTTGCCGGTCTTGCTTCACTATTGGAATATGCCGTCCCGTTATTAAAAATCGGCGGTCGTTTTATTGCCTATAAAGGACCTGATGCAGTAGTGGAGATTGAGCAGGCGGCTAATGCTCTTGATGTTTTAGGCGGGCAAATTATCGATGTAATTAATTTAAACCTGCCTTACAGCGGTGAAAGCCGTTCGTTAGTATTAATTGAAAAGACCAGCGAAACGCCGGATAAGTACCCTCGCCGGGAAGGCATGGCCGTTAAAAAGCCGTTATAAACAAAATGTTTTACGTGAAACATAAATATAATAATCAAGCCGTTGTTTCACGTGAAACAACGGCTTTTGCTTGCGCAAACAGATGGGTAATGATATGATAAGAAAAACAAAGGAAATGCGGTGAGTTTATGGCCAAGTGTGTGGCAATAGCAAATCAAAAAGGCGGCGTTGCCAAAACAACAACTTCTATTAATCTCAGCGCCTGTTTAGCGCAGCGCGGATATAAGGTTTTGCTTGTTGATGTCGATCCCCAGGGCAACGCTACCAGCGGATTAGGAATTAACAGAGCTCAGATTGAGCATTGTATATACGACGTATTAATTAACAGCGCTCCCGCTGCTGCGGTATTGATAACAACTGATTATGCCAATCTTGATATCTTGCCTGCTACAATTCAATTAGCAGGCGCTGAAGTTGAGCTGGTAAGCGCTATTGCCCGTGAAACAAAACTGTCCAGAGCTATAAAAACACTGGCGACAGAATATGATTATGTGTTTTTTGATTGTCCGCCATCATTGGGATTGTTGACAATCAACGCTCTTTGTGCAGCTGATAGCATACTTATTCCACTGCAATGCGAATATTATGCGCTGGAGGGCTTAGGTCAATTGCTGGCTACTTATGATCTGGTACAAAAGAACCTCAATCCGGTACTGGCAATCGAAGGCATTTTGCTGACAATGTATGATGGTCGTACTAACCTGGCTATGCAGGTTGCCGAAGAGGCTCGCCGTTATTTTCCGGATAAAGTATATGAGGCAATAATTCCTCGCAGCGTCCGTCTTTCCGAGGCTCCCAGCCATGGCCTGCCGATCATTTACTATGACGGCAAATCGAAGGGCTCAGAGCAATATTGTCAGCTAACAGATGAATTCTTAAAGCGAAATGGGCAATCTGCAAAGAAGAAGGGAGTTATTGCTTAATGGCTACTAAAAAAGGCTTGGGGAAGGGATTATCGGCTTTATTGCCAGATAAACCTATATATCTTGATGAGAACAAAGAAAAAGTAACCTTATTGCCTCTGTCGCAAGTGACGGCCAATCCACAGCAGCCGCGACGGGAATTTGATCAGGAAAAGCTCTTGGAACTGGCTGCTTCCATTAAAGAATATGGCATTGTTCAGCCAATTATTGTGCAAAAGCCACTGCAAGGAGAACAATATATGATTGTTGCCGGGGAGCGGCGATGGCGGGCAGCGCAAACGGTTGGGCTGCAGGCGATTCCCTGTATTATCAGAGAATTGTCTTCTACGCAGGTGGAAGAGTTGTCGCTGGTTGAAAATATCCAACGGCAGGATTTGCAGCCGTTGGAGGAAGCCAAGGCTCTGCAGCAATTAATCAACAATTGCGGATATACTCAAGAGGCCTTAGCCGATAAATTAGGTAAGAGCCGGCCCTATATAGCCAACAGCCTAAGGTTGCTCAATCTAGCTCCGCAATATCAGCAATTGCTTGCCCAGGGCAAAATTACCGCGGGCCATGCGCGCGCGGTTCTGAGCATCAAAAGCCCGGTTAAACAGGATGTATTGGTCAAGAAGATCTGTGCTGATCAATTGTCTGTCAGACAAACGGAAATGTTGGCAAAACAACTGAATGAATCAGCGGTATTAACAAAAACAAACAATAAAAAAGCGACAGATCCGGTTTTGCAGGAGATAGCTTTAAAATTAAAGGAAAGATGGGGCGTTAAAGTGTTTTTGCATGATAAAGGCGGCAGGGGACAATTGGTGATTGATTATTATTGCGAAGATGATTTGCAGCGGATTTTAGATAGTTTATTATGTGAATAAACGAGACACAATATCAGTAATAGTGACATAAACTGAAGAAGAGGAAGTTGTCTTCCGATTTTTTAAAAGAAAGGAATAATACCATGATTTTTTTAGATAATGCAGCAGGGAGCTGGCCCAAACCGCCCCAGGTAAAAGAAGCATTGGCGCTTGCACCTGAAAAATATGGCGCCAATCCGGGGCGCGGAGCTTATCGCATGTCTTTTGATACTTCAAGAATGGTATTAGAATGCCGCACTGCTTTGGCGGAATTCTTTAATGTTCCAGCGATCGAGCGGATTACTTTCAGTTCCGGAGCTACTGAAAGTGCTAATACGGCAATATTTGGTTTGCTTAATAAAGGTGATCACGTTATTTATTCGAGCATGGAGCATAATGCCGTTTGGCGGCCTTTAGCCTATCTTGAGTCTATTGGTGCTATTACTTTAAGCAGGGTCAATGCTGATAAATACGGCTATCTGAAACCAGAAGACTTTGAGGCTCTGATAACTCCCAAAACGCGTTTGATTGTCTGCGTTCACGCCAGTAACGTCTGCGGCAGTGTCCAGCCGATTGTGCAAATCGGTGCTATTGCGGCGGCTCATCAGATTCCCTTTTTTGTTGACTGTGCCCAAAGCGCCGGCTTATTTGATGTTGACGTGCAGCAAATGAATATCTCTCTGCTGGCTTTTGCCGGTCATAAGTCTTTGTATGGCCCGGCAGGAATCGGCGGTTTGTATGTATCAGAAGCTATAAGTATAAAGCCGTTGGTTTTGGGCGGCACCGGCAGTCATAGCGATCAATGGCAGCAGCCGGAATATTATCCCGATCATCTGGAGTCCGGTAGTATCAATACGGTTGGTATCTCTGCTCTTAAAGCGTCACTGGGTTTTGTTTGTGATAAGAGCATTGCTGAAATATATGGCCATACAATGGAATTATCCGATTTGTTGGCGGAGAAACTGGCAGCTATACGTGGTGTGCATTTGTATTTACCGCCTGAAAAGCGGCAGCGGGTGCCGGTATTGTCATTAACTATTGATAATGTTGATTGCGCTGAAGCGGCATTTATACTTGATAGTGATTATCAGATTGCAGTACGTGCCGGCCTGCATTGTACGCCGTTGGCTCATAAATCTCTCGGTACTTTTGAATCAGGTTCCCTGCGTTTTTCTGTTGGTTGGTTCAATACTGCTTCTGATATCGAGACTGCTGCTAAAGCGATAGCGGCTATTGCTAAGAGAGGTTATATTGCCAGTAAATAAATAAATATAAGATATTTCAATGACCCCGCTTTAAAGCGGGGTCATTTGCATTTTTAGCATCTATATCACATAAAGTGTAAAAGCTGCATTTGCAGTTAATACAGATAAACGGAGCTGAACCAATAATGAAGTATCATTTTGCCGACGTAGACGCTGTGTTAAAAGAAAAACAAAGCTCTCTAGAGGGGCTGAGCAGGTTTAAGGCTACAAAACGGCTCAGACAAAACGGGCCCAATATATTAAGGGAACAAAAACGGCCAAATTTGCTTCGCCGATTTTTTACCCAGATTAATGATCCGATGGTTATTGTCTTATTGGTGGCAGCTGCTTTTTCTGTGGCTTTTGGCGGATTAGCGGATATGCTGATCATTATGGTTGTAGTTGTGCTGAATGCCGTTTTAGGTTTATTTCAGGAAGGCAAAGCCGAGCGGGCCATAGACAGACTGACACATTTGACTGCTCCGACAGCGATAGTGCGGCGTGAGGGCAAAGTGAAAAAAATCAAAGCCAGTGAAGTTGTAGAAGGCGATATCGTATTGGTTGAAGCAGGCGATATTGCTCCTGCAGATTTAAGAATAATTGAGGCCATCAATCTTAAATCCGATGAATCTTCATTGACCGGCGAATCCCACCCAATAGAAAAGATAGCGACCGCGATCAAAAGATCTGGTCATGATATTGCCTTAGGAGACCGCAAAAACATGTTGTTTATGGGTTGTAGTATTGTTTATGGCCGTGGCGAAGGGGTGGCTGTAGCTTGCGGTATGCGTACGCAAATGGGTAAGATCGCCAGCATGCTCAACCAAACAAAACAGGAAAAAACACCGCTGCAAAAACGTTTGGCGGAATTATCACGGATATTATCAATTGCTGTATTAATAATTGCCGCCTTTATATTTATTTTTAGCATTGTTACCAGTAAAGAAGTTACTTTGGCAAGCGTATTAGATACGTTTATGTTGGCGGTTAGTTTGGCCGTTGCAGCTATCCCTGAAGGTATAGTAGTAGTTGTAACCCTTGTTTTGTCGATCGGCGTTAGTAAAATGAGCCGCCAAGAGGCGATTATTCGCAAAATACCGGCGGTGGAGACGCTGGGTTGTACCGAAATTATCTGCGCCGATAAAACAGGCACATTGACGCAAAACACGATGAAGGTAGTGGACGCCACAGGTAATTTGCAGCGTATGGGGCTTGTTTTTGCACTTTGTAATGATGTTCGCCTGTCATCCGATGCCGAGTTGTTTGGCGACCCAACGGAAGTCGCCTTAGTTGAATTTGCTAAAAGCCAAAATTTAGATGTGGAAAAATTGTCACTTCAAATGCCGCGGGTTGCCGAACTTCCCTTTGACAGTGACCGCAAAATGATGACTACGGTGCATGTTGGTCAAGGCGGTAATTTTTGGCAATTTTGTAAGGGCGCGCCCGATAGATTAATTTGCCAATGCAATTGTTATTATAATGAAAACGGGAAAGTTGTTCCGCTTACCCAAGTTGAGCTGGAGCGGATATTAAATAAAAATAATGATATGGCTTGCCAGGCTCTACGGGTGTTGGCGGCAGCTGAGCGCTGTCATAATGACTTGCCTTCGGCTGCTGAATACGAAAAGGATTTAGTTTTTATCGGCTTGGTTGGTATGTCTGACCCGCCGCGTCCGGAGGCGGCCCCGGCAGTGGCGGCCGCCGCTGCTGCGGGGATTAAAACTGTCATGATCAGCGGCGATCATATTGATACGGCTTTGACGATTGCTTGTGAACTGGGCATTGCCCATGACCGTTCGCAGGCTATCGAAGGTCATTTGCTTGATGGTATGGGCGATGAAGAATTGCAGAGCAATATTGAGCGCTACCGGGTTTATGCTCGCGTTCAACCTGAGCACAAAATGCGTATAGTAACAGCATGGCGAAAAAAAGGCAGGGTAACGGCTATGACTGGCGACGGAGTTAACGACGCCCCAGCGCTTAAGGTTGCCGATATCGGTATCGGCATGGGCATTAACGGCAGCGAGGTCAGCAAGTCGGTTTCTGATATGGTATTGGCCAATGATAATTTTGCTACGATTATTGCAGCTATAAGGGAGGGTCGCCGCGTTTATGATAATATTACCAAAGCCATTCAATTTCTGCTTTCATCTAATCTTGCGGAGGTGCTGATTATTTTTGTGGCGACTCTATTAGGGTTTAAACTGTTTCTGCCGGTTCATTTGTTATGGATTAATTTGATAACCGACTGTTTCCCGGCGATTGCGCTCGGCTATGAAATGGCTGAGGCCGATTTAATGCGCCGCAAACCTCGTCGGGCTAATCAGAGCATATTTGCCGACGGTATGGGGATCGCCATCTTTTGGCAGGGAACGGTTGTGGCCATTTTAACTTTAGCGGCATTTTTATATGGGTTGAGGTATGGATACGGCGTGGCGACAACCATGGCGTTTGTTACCTTGTCTTTAACCGAAATTTTTCACTCACTAAACATGCGGTCACGCCATCGTTCAATATTCAAACTAGGCAGGCGCAACATCTACCTGGTGTTTTCTACGTTAATATCATTAGCGTTAAGTTTGATTTTGCTTTACGTACCGATATTAAACAGCCTGTTTTCTCTGACTCCTTTATCAATTAATGAATTAGTAATTTCTCTGGTGTTAGCTTTGATGATTATTCCGATTGTCGAAACAGTGAAATTGTTGTGCCGCACGCTTCGGCGTTTTAGTTAATATAAGTTTAAAAACAGGAGAAAATAGTCGGGCGGGGAATTATAATAGAAGAAAATGTCGGAGGAGAGTATAGACTATGACTGTTGCAACTGGACTGTCGGCCCTGCCGCAGGCGGTAACGCTGGATGATGAAAATTCGCAATTATTGGTTTTAGATCAAACACTTTTGCCGAATACTACGCAAGTCCTACGGCTTAAGGAGCAATCCGAGATCAGGGAGGCAATAAAAATATTACAGGTGCGTGGAGCACCTGCTATTGGTATAGCCGCAGCATTCGGCGTGTATTTGGCGGCAAAACAATATATCGGCGATGACCGACAGGGTTTTATCAAACACTTTTCTTGCGCCAAAGATGAATTGGCGGCGGCGAGGCCAACGGCAGTAAATTTATGTTGGGCTTTGCAACGGATGGAGCAGGTAATCATTTCTAATCAGAGCGAAAACGTGCCTGTGCTAAAAGAACTACTTAAAGCAGAAGCGCTGCGGATTGAAGCTGAAGATAAAGCTGTTTGCCGCAGTATCGGTGAGAATGGACTGACTTTAATAAAAGATGGCGACGGCATTTTAACGCATTGCAATGCCGGACAATTAGCCACATCGGTTTACGGAACTGCGTTGGCTCCGGTTTATGTTGGCATGGAGCAGGGGATGCGTTTTAACTTGTATTGTGATGAAACACGTCCGTTGCTGCAAGGCGCTCGTTTGACAGCTTATGAATTGACAACCGCCGGGGTTGATACAACTCTTATTTGTGATAACATGGCGGCTTCTGTTATGTCTCAAGGTTGGGTACAAGCAGTTTTTGTCGGCTGTGACCGAGTGGCCGCCAACGGTGATGCCGCCAATAAAATTGGCACTTCGGCGGTGGCGATTGCAGCCAAATATTATAGTATTCCTTTTTATGTCTGCGCGCCGTTTTCTTCGATTGATAAAAACTGTGCCAGCGGTAAAGATATACCGATTGAACAGCGCTCGCCTGAAGAAGTTAGCGAATTGTGGTATGCCAAACGTATGGCACCGGCTAGTGTAAAGATATATAATCCGGCTTTTGATGTAACGCCGGCGGAGTTGATAACTGCTTTTGTAACCGAAAAGGGCATAATCCGGCCGCCCTATGCTTTTGCAGCGGATGATGAATTCAAATAACGGGAGAATGTTATGCAGTATTTAAGCGATCAGGAGGCGTGCAATGCCATAATAGAAGTTGGCAGACGGCTTTATCAAAGGGGTTTGGTTGCCGCCAATGATGGTAATATTTCCTGTCGGGTTAGTGACGATACCTTGTGGATAACGCCAACCGGGGTGTCAAAGGGTTTTCTTGATCAGTCAATGTTAATCAAAGTTGACCTTGCGGGTAATGTTTTAACAGGAACACACCAGCCTTCCAGTGAAAATGCCGTGCATTTGGTGATATATCAGCAAAATGCCGAGGCACAGGCGGTTGTTCATGCTCATCCACCGGGCGCCACCGCATTTGCCTGCAAAGAACAACAACTTACAGGCTTACCGGTTGAGGAAGCGCGCATTAGTTTGGGAGAGGTTCCGCTGGTTGCGTATGCTCCTGCCGGCAGCAAACAATTGGCCGCTAATGTGGCGCAATTTTGCCGTGATCATCGAGCCCTATTGTTGGCACGCCACGGTGTGGTTTGCTGGGGTGAAGATATTTGGCAAGCTTTATTTAAAATGGAGACAGTAGAACATTTTGCTAAAATATTACTTTACTCGAGATTAATCTAAGCGATGTAACTATTTGCCAAAGTTATATATGACCGGTCAGGTGATAATATGAAAAACAGATTGCCGGATAAAAAAATAGCATTGTTAATTATTATATCTTTGGCTTTTTTTCTTGTTATGGGAAATTATTTAGTTGGACAAAGTTTTTTTTCCTATACTCAAGCCGAGACTGAAGCAAAGGTAGATATAAAAACCATACCTAAGACTGAGATTAAAACAGCTGAAGCAAGCTTACCCAAAACGACTAAACAGGTTTTGGGCGGCCCGCTGATTGCTTTGACATTTGATGACGGCCCCAGTAAGACGGTGACACCGGTGTTGCTTAAAGAATTACGCAAGAGAGGTGTTGTGGTAACGTTTTTTGTCTTAGGAAATCGGGCGGAAAAATACAGTAATATTGTTCTTGAAGCTTATCAGGATGGTAACCAGATTGCTATTCATGGTTATGATCATAAATATAAATTTACGACGCTTAGTGATAAAGATTTATTATGGCAAGTTGATACTGCAGAGGATATTGTTGAAACTATTACCGGTCAGCGGCCTAGTGCAGTTCGTCCTCCTTATGGAGCAATAAATATTACTACGGCTGCAAAAATTGATATTCCTTGCGTGCTGTGGAATGTTGATACCCGTGATTGGGCGTCACGCAATGCCGATAAGGTAGCCAATCATATAGTTTCACATGCCAAAGATGGCAGCATAATAATATTACATGATACATTTTCTACCAGTGTTCAGGGAGCAATTAAAGCAATAGACATTTTGTCGGCTAAAGGTTACAAATTTGTTACTATTGATCAATTATTTGCCGCTGAAAGTGTGCAATTTGTCTCCGGAACAATTTATCCGGAAAAATGATTCAAAACTATTATCAGAGAGGATGATTATCAAAATGAAATGCAATTACTGTGGACGTGAGATACCGGAGTCATACGATTTTTGTGATAATTGTGGTGCAAAGTTGGAGAAGACGAATATTACGCCGGAGACGGCGGCAACTGTTGAGCCGCCAACAGTACCGGATCAAACCCCACCGGTATCATATCAACCCCCTGCGGATTCATATCAGGCTCCGCCGTCCTTTAATCAAACGCCGCCACCTCAGTATTCGGTTCAGCCGCCTGCTTATCAAAATCCTCGGTATTATGGTGAGGAATTAGCACCGGTAGTTTCCATGGGTCATTGGATGCTAATTACATTTTTATTGTGTATTCCTATTGCCAATATAGTATTGATTTTGGTTTGGAGCTTTAGTAAAAACACCAATCCCAATCAACGCAATTATTCGCGTGCGGTTTTGATTTGGATGCTGATTGTGACGGCAATTTATATTGTTATTTTTATTGTTGCAGGCGTAAGCTTGTTTGATCAATTATCTTACTATTAATATATAGGGTTTAAGTATTGTAATTTATTGGTAACGTGATATAATAATAGTTGTTGCTATTAAGAAAATCTGTAGTAAATAATTATCAAAAATAACGGAGGAATACTATGGAAAAGAGAATAGTAGTAGTCGGTGGCGGCATAGCTGGTCTTTCTGCAGCTCAGACAGCAGCTGCTTCTGATAAAGAAGCGGCAGTATTTTTGATTTGCGGGGAAAAAAGATTACCATATTATCGCCCCCGTATTTGTGAGGTGTTTTCCGGTCTTGATATTGAAAAACTAAATGTTCATAATGAACAATGGTTTATTGATAACAGAATTGAATTAATTTATCAAACCGTACAAGAAATTAATGCCCAAGAAAAACAATTACGATTTATTGGTGAAGAACAATCGTTTAATTATGATAAATTAATTATTGCAACCGGTGCGGTTGGCAACCGTCCCGCTGCTGAAGGCACTGATGCCGATAATGTTTTGGCCTTGCGGTTTTTGGCAGATATCGATCGAGTTCGTCGTTACCCTGGCCCGGTCGTGGTAGTTGGCGGTGGGCTTTTAGGTTTAGAAGCAGCTTGGCATTTATCATGTGAAGGTAGGCAAGTAGTGATTATTGAGCGGGGCGAAAGATTATTGCCGCGTCAGCTTGATGAAGAAGCCAGTCGTTTTTTCCTTCATATTGTGGAGAATGCCGGTATCAGGGTTGCATTAAACGGTAGTTTGGAAGCGATTCGTAATGGACAAGTAATATTGAGTGACAGTAGAGGGTATCCGGCGGCAGTGACGATTTTTGCGGCCGGTATCAAGCCACAAATTGCTTTGGCGCAGGCGGCCGGATTACAATGTAATCGCGCAATTATCGTTGATGAGATGATGGCAACCTCGGCAGCTGATATATTTGCATGTGGAGATTGTGCTGAATTTAACGGTTCGGTTCCTGGATTATGGACGGTATCGATGGCCCAGGGCATGGTTGCAGGTAAAAACGCTGTTGGCGTCAGAGAATCTTATATTCCGGAAGAACCGCCGTATATGATGAATGCCATGGGTACAAGTATTTGGTCAGGCGGTAATATTACGTTGCAGGAAAGCTTTACTCGTTCGTTCCCAGCCGAGGGCAAATTCTCAAAATTGTTTTTTAATGATGACGGACAATTGGCAGGAGCGATACTGATTGGTGAAACAGGCAAGTCGGTTACACTGAAAAAGGCAATCGCAAACGGTATGAATAAAGCGGAAGCGTTGACCTTAATCTAATTAAGGAGGAGGAAATTGCTATGCCAGATTTGAAGAAATACGTATGCACGGTTTGTGGGTTTGTATTTGATCCTATGGAAAATGACGGTATGCCTTTTGAAGAATTGCCGGATGATTGGGTTTGCCCGATATGCGGCGTTGATAAGGATTCTTTTGAGGAGGTCAAATAGTGAGCAAATGCGAATTAGCAAAAGGCATTTATTGGGTTGGAGCAATTGATTGGAGTTTAAGATATTTTCATGGTTATACAACTCAAAAAGGTTCGAGTTATAACGCATATTTGATAATTGATGAGAAAGTTGCCTTAATTGATACGGTTAAAGCGCCGTTTGCCAAGACATTAATGGAAAATGTAAGAGCTATTATTGATCCATCCAAGATTGACTATTTAGTATCTTTGCATGTTGAAATGGATCATAGTGGTTCTATTCCATATGTGCTGCAGCAATGTCCCAATGCTGAGCTGGTTACCAGTACTCCGGCGGGAATCAAGGGATTGCAGGCTCATTTCGGTGAGCTTAATGCACTGACGGTTAAAACGGGTGATACACTTAATTTGGGTAAACGCAGCCTGCAATTTCTGCAGACGCCGATGCTGCATTGGCCTGATAACACGCTAGCCTATATGCCGGAGGAGCAGATCCTTTTTTCTTCCGATGCTTTTGGCCAACATTATGCTTCAAGCCAGAGGTTTAATGATCAGGTGCCAACGGAGAAATTGTTCTTTGAAGCGGCAAAATATTATGCCAATATCGTATTGCCTTATGGTAGTCAAACTCTCAAAGCGCTGGATGCTGCCTCTAAATTGGATATTAAAATAATTGCTCCCGCACACGGGCTGATTTGGCGTTCTCAGTTAGCCGATATCATTGCTAAATATGCCGATTGGGGCGCGCAAAAAGTTGATGATGATAAAGCAGTTGTTGTTTATGATACGATGTGGCATGCCACCGAAACAATGGCGGATGCGATTACTGCCGGCTTTGTCGAAAAGGGGATATTTGTCGAGCAAATGAGCTTGCAGGCGAACCATATATCTGATATTATGGTAGCGATGCTGGAAGCAAAATATGTTGCTATCGGCTCCCCGACAATTAACAATAATATGTTGCCAACCGTAGCTGCTTTTCTTGCATATATGAAAGGGCTGGCTCCCCAAAACCGCATTGGTATTGCTTTTGGCTCTTACGGCTGGGGCGGTCAAAGTATCGGGCAAATTGCCGAAATAATGAAATCTTTGAATTGGCAATTGCCGCTTGATTTAATTAAAATTAATTTTACCCCTAAGGCTGAGGATTTAATTAACATAAAAGAAAACATCAAAAATATAGCATTAAAAGGTCACAGTTGATGGAATGCGCACAATTGGTTATTAAAAATGCCAACTATTATACTGCCGGCACCTTTTTACAAGGCGACATCATTGTAGTTGATGGAAAGATTGTCGCTATTACCACTTCCGGCGGATATAGTGGCAATTTTATTGCCGATCGAGTTATTGATGCCAGCGGTTACGCCGTATTACCCGGACTAATTGATTCTCATGTGCATTTCAGGGAGCCTGGGCAAACTGAACGGGAGGACTTTTTTTCCGGCAGCTGCGCGGCAGCAGCAGGGGGGTTCTCGGCATACCGGGTAATGCCCAATGTAATTCCACCGCCTTTTGATACTGAGCATTTTAATGACTGCGTTATTTTGGCTGAGCAAAAATCTATCGTTGATTTTATGATCTTAGCTGCGGCAGGGTTTGATAATAAACAAAATTTTAGCGGATTATTAACTGCCGGAGCAGTTGGTTTTAAAACTTTTTTACAACCACCACCTACAGGTAAAGAGCAGGAATTTATCGGCTTAACCGTGGCGGATGATGGTGAATTATATTTAATGTTGCAAGCAGGTGCTGCAACCAATGGGCGCTTTT
>ENA-OSEO01002751-OSEO01002751.1-sediment-metagenome-genome-assembly--contig:-NODE-2751-length-23336-cov-10.704072_pt1 | contig 23336 bp, 20 predicted proteins | sample MGYA00237883_ERZ534232 | MGnify/ENA metagenome assembly ERZ534232
CCTCGCAGGAGCCCTCTTGCTGGTTGCCGGAGCGGGAACGGACAAGGCCAACGCGACGAAAGTTGTTAGTAATCTGCGTAGCGCAAAGGCGGCCGCGCTTATGGCTTACGCTGATGCGAATGGAGCTTGGTCCCCGGTATCTACCGATGCCATGCGGGAGTATTTGGATGCGGGGGTTGATGCTGAGAAAGTTACTGTTACATCATCCGATTCTGGGGCTGTGATCTGGGTCCAGTATGTCGATTCCGGGTTGTCAACAGGAACGCAGGAGAAAATCAAATCTTTGCGTGATCCCGGCGGTGTCCCCCTTTATTCAGCTACCGACGGAACTTCTTATGATTCCGGAACGACAATCTTGATGCGTGTAAATTGAAAAACGCCTAATTCTTGTATTTTGTTGCTTGAACTTTGGATTAAGGCAAGTTTGTATAAAAAGGCTCTGCTTCAACGGCAGAGCCTTTTTTTTGAATGGTGACCTAATCTATGGGGGAACTGCTCCTTAAATAGAGTCATACAAGAACGGTCTTTCTGAACAAGAGTGTAGTGTCCCGCATCTTTCGCACTTTCGTTTAGGCTCAGGCAGGCAACCCCTCGAGTAGGTGGTCCAATCTTCGTGGGCTAGAGGCTCATTGGCAACTCAAGGGCTTTCTTCTATATGATTTCGAGAAACCGGAGTCATATTTAAACATCATTTTTAAGACTTTATCCTGTTTCAATATCTCTCATTTCTTGCTTGTTCTTCATTTAATCTAATCGCCTCTGGAAGTGATAGACTTCCCCTTGTTTAGGAGTCCATCACAAGGGACGATGACCATGATTGCTCACCAATTGGAAGCGACTCCGCTCGTTTTCTCTCGTTGAACTCCTCTGCGCAATGCTTCTCGGAAGCGTCATTGCAGGATACGCCATCGACATCCTGTCCGGTTGCATCCAATCCTACGAACAAACCTTGGCTCTTACAGAAGCCCGAAGGCGGGGAGAGATGGTCCTCCAGATCCTCCGACTCCCCGCTGAAAACGCAGGTTTGGGGATTCCCTCAAGCTCTGAAGCCTTTAAATCCTCGCTTTGCATAGGAAAAGCCAGCCTACCCGCAGTAAGCTTTTGGCAGGGACCCGTTTCCATATCGGGAAACGAGCTTCGTCTCGTCTATGCGATTCCCACGTCCACCGTCAACGAAGCCCCTGCAACAGAAACCATGCCCTCTGAAGACCGGTCAATCCGCCTTTCGGCCTTGCCTCAAGCCGGACAGGTCGAAGCCTGGTCCGGGGTGGGGCCTTCTAAAACGAGATCCTGGGTCGTCTTCGCTCCTTCCCCGTGTCCCTTCCTCGTGACGACCCTCTCCAATCGTACCCTTTCCGTTCGTTCTGCCTCTTCTTCCTGGATACCCCATAACGCTTCGCTTCATTACCTCAGGAGCATGAGGGCCACCGCCCTGCGCTTTACGGGACAAGAACCGGCCTTCTACACGGAGGATATGTCGACCGGTTCCGGCCTCCAGGAAAGGGTTTTGGGCATAGCGGGTTTCAAGGCCGAATTCGAACCTACCGGTCGCCAATTGTCGATTCACGTCCTCTCTCGCGGGGGGAAAAGGCATTCCGGGATGGTGTCACCTTCCGTCCTTCCAGGTTGGCCAGGCCCGGTCTCAAGCGAAGACCGTCACTACGTCCTTGCTGTCACCTCGTGGTCTTGCCGGATCAGGAACGGAGGAGAATCACTTTGACCCTTAAGCGGAAACGGGCAAGCCACGGGATGGTTTTGCCCCTGCTTCTCGCCCTCCTTCTTTTCGGGTCCCTGCTGCTCGGCCTGGCCCTCGATGAAATCGAGTCGGCAGTTCGCACTGCAAACATCCATATCGAGCAGGTATGCGGAACCAACGAAGGAATTTCCGCCCTGGAGCGGGGCAGGGGGTGGGTTTTGAAACAAATCGAGGAAACTGGCAGTTTGCCACGCTGGCTGGACGGCAAGCCGCTCGAGGACGGCCTTTTAAGCCCCGAGGAGTGGAGCGGTTCAAATAAAGCCTCTCTCAGGGTCCATGAAGAGGAACTGGACAAGGAACATCTCGCCGTTTCGCTGGAGGTGCTTGACCTGGACTACCGTCTCTCATCTGGCCTTAAGGGGGAAAAATCGCTGCCGCCCTGCTTTTTCGAAAAGTTTTCCCTTTTCGGGGGGACCGAAATGGTCGATCCCGAAACGGGAAAACACCTTTCACTGCTGGGAGACATTGTCCTGTCCGGTGACACGGAATGTTCCGTCGGCGAGGGGAGCGCAAACATTTACGGGGATGGCCAGGCCACGGTTCTTTTCGAGGAAGACAGCAAGGGAAGTACCCTATCCAGCCCCAACGGGGAAGCCCGTATCGTATTCCACCTTTCCGAAAGCGAAGCGGTTTTTCCAGATGGCTTCGATCTTGGTTTTCGCCTCGGAGCCGCTCCACGGCACCCGGACGAGGCGATGACTTCCGGGTACTCGGTTTCGTTTTCAATCGAGGACCCTGTCCATCCCGAAAATAGGGACAGGTTCATCCTGAAACGGAACAGTCCTGCGAACGGCGCGGCAAGGGAAGAAATCCTGGCAAGCATCCCTTTCCCCTACTGCCGGAGCCTGAATATCCAGGACGAGGAACGCTATCGGACGTACCTCTCGCAGGTTCACGAAATCCGCCTGGGTTTTGATGGCGACAGGGCAACCGTCGTTCTCGACCCCGGAAAGGGAACCCTGGAAAAACACCTTGAAGCTTCGATCGAGCCTCCTTTCAGCCCGGAAGGTAATACCATGCCGCTTGGTTTGCGCGTCCGTTCCCGTAAGGGAGCAATCCTTGACATTCCCTCCCTGCGTATCCACCCGGCCGATTCGCAGGGGTACTTCCCCGAGTGCAAACGAAGGGGCTTTTACCTTGTCCGGGCAATTGTCCAGGGGAATCACATTCACCAAACATACGAGACGATTCTTTCCGCGGATCTTTCTTCGCAAAAAGTCCAGGAAATTGCATGGCAGGAAAAACCGTTTTTCTAATCCCCCCTGAATATTTCACCGCTTTAAGGGCTTGCAATTTGAGGCCCCCGCGTCAATAATAGATTTGTTCTTGGTTAGCTTTTAGTTTTTTTCTCTTTTTCTGCCCCGAGAAAAACCAATCCTTAAGCCCTGGGGTGGTGATGGTATGGCTTCAGCCTTTTTCAGATCATCCGCACCAATGGCGGGTTTATCCCTTGAAAGCGGGGTCATCCGCTACATCGAGCTGGAAGGGGGAATCGGGAACCTCAGCGTCGTCCGTCGCGGGGAGGTTTCAACCGAAACCGGCGTGATCCAGCAGGACATGGTTTCGGATTACGCTGTCCTCGAGCAGTCGCTTAACGCCCTCAAGGCCCAGGTTGGCGGGCACTGGCCGCGCCAGGCCGCCATCGGCATTCCGCCGAGGGATGTCCTTATCCGTGTTGTCGAACTCCCGAGCATGTCTGTCCAGGACGCACGTGAAGCCTTCAAGTGGGAGTTCGACAAATATTTCCCCTTCTCCAGCCTGGAAGCCACTTTCGACCTGGCCCCGATCACGCTCCCGACGACGGAGGAAGGGTCGGACAAGTCACGTTTCATCGTCGCGGCAACCCGCACCCGCACGATCGACCGGATAGTGGAAACAGCCCGGCGCACGGGCCTCTCCGCCGGGCCGGTGGAACCCACAAACCTGGCCATCTACCGCTCCGCCGCAGGTCCCCTTCCGCCTTCCGAATCGGGACACCTTCTCGTTTCCATAGGCCGGGAGAGCACCCAGGTCATCATGGGCTACAGGGGGGACGGAATGCTCTACCGCACTTTCCTTGTGGGAGGGGCCGGCAAGACTCCCTCTGCGGATGCCTTCAACGCAATCGTCCGTGAAGCCCTTTCGACCATCGCCTACACGCGAAGCCAGTACCGGAGTTTGAATATCGACCGGATATTCCTCTCAGGGGAATTCGGCCGTACGGAAGGTCTTCCCGAACAGCTCGAGCAAGGTTCGGGACTGCCCGTTTCCGTTCTCAACCCCTGGGATGTGTGGGGCATTCCCGTGAGCGGGGACACCCCGCCCGGTTTCGATGCCGCAATCGGCCTGGCCCTGAGGGATGTCTTATGACAATCAAACTGGATCTCCGACCCGTAAGCCTCAAGCGTGAATCCAGGAAGGCGGTCAATGCGACCCGGCTTTTTGCAGCGATCCTTCTGGTCGCTTTCTGCCTTGTTTCTCTCGGCTCCATCCTTTACGGTTCGATCCTTGCCCTCCGGCTCAAGGAGGAGAAAGCCTCCCTGAGGATGAGCATCGAGGAGTTGACGACCCAGGACGTTCGCCTCACAGGTGAACTGAAGCGCCTCCAGAACGAATCGGCAGAATACACGGAAAACCTCGCCCTGGTCAGGGCGGAACTGCCCGCCCTCGAATTCCTGAACGCCTTGCAGGGTGCCCTCCCATCGGCGACACGGATGGATTCCGTGGAAGTGACGGCAGGATCGGCAAAGATAGTCGGGATCGCCTCCTCCGAAGGGGAGGTCGTCGCCTTTGCAAGGAAGCTTGGAGAGGCATCGTTGGTCTCTTCCGTCTCCTTCCCTGTCACCTCAAAGCAGGGCAATCTCATTCGATTCGAGCTGACCTGTTCCCTCCTCGACATGGACGCTTTCGGTCAGAAACTCTTCAAGGGGGGGGAATAGCATGAACATCTCGTTCAGCAAGAAGTTCATCGTTCTCGCTGGGGTGGTTCTCCTCCTTTTCGCCCTCTTCCTGGGGGAAACCGCGCTTTTGCGTCTCGTTACCGTGCAGCGCGGCGAGATCGAGCGAGAACTGCGCGTACAGGAAACCGCTCTACGCCGCCAGGTCCTCGGAAAGACGCGACTGGTGGAGCGGTACAAGCAAGCCCTTGTCGAACTCGAACGGTTCCCCATGGGTGAACCCGGCGACCCGGTTGCCCTTTTTGCAAACATCGAAGGCGAACTGGCGAAAAACGGCCTGGCGGTCGATTCGATCCGGCCGGTGGGACTGGACCCCAAGACAATGACCGCAACAACGGAGGTTAACTTCAGGGGGAACTACTTCGCCGTTCTCCGGACGATGGCCGATTGGCGAAACGGGATGCAGCCGATAAGGCTTTCCACGCTTTCCATCAAAAACGATGGAAAGCCCGAGGCCCAATCCAGCGTATTGGCTAAGGCCGTCCTCGTTTCCAAGGTTAAGTCGGCCCAGGAGGGGGGGAAATAGCCATGGACGAAAACCAGGGATGGGCAGAAAGCACCCGCGAACTCTGGGAAGAACTTGTCTATGGAGAAGGGGTTTTCCGCTTCTTCAGGGTTCTCATCGGGCTTGTCGTCGTTATCGGGCTATTGTGGTCCCTTTTCGTGTTCAGGCAAATGGTGGCTATGGGGCAATCCACACCGTCCTCGCTCACTAGCGGAGTGCAGGCCCAGGCTGACGAGGTGGCCAAACTCGACGCCCTCGTAACGTCATACCGCAACCAGGCCCTGATTCGTTCCGGAAGCGGCAGGCTTGCCGAACTCGCGCAGGCCGCCGGGCGAAGCCCTTTCGCGGAACCTCCGAGCCTTACGGCTTCGGTTGCCGCTACCGGGCGAGGCGGCCCGGCGTTGCCGGTCGAGGTTCCGCCTCCCAACATCAACGTCAAGGCGGTCATGATGGTGGGAAATGCCTCCGTGGCGGTCGTCGATATCGACGGGGTTGGACAGAACCTGGTCGTCAAGCCCGGTTTCGCTTTTGGAGGCAAGAGAGGGAAAATCGTTTCCATCAATCCGGACAAACTGGTCTTCCTATGGAACGGTAAACGGCAGGAGACCTTGGCGACCTCACTACTGGGGGGATTCTGATGACGGAAATCTGCAGGAAATGGATAGTCTTTGCCATCATGAGCTTGTTCCTGGCGCTGGCCCTGGCCGGGACGGCGTGCGCTGCCGATCCGGCCGCGAACCTCCCCGAAGCCGAAAAAGCGCCAATGATCGAATCGGTTATGGTCCGGCAATCCGGCGCAAGCAAGATCATCGCCGAAATAGCCGGAAGGAATCTCCCGCTGCCGGAACTGGTCAAGTCGGAGCCCAACCACATCGACTTCCGTTTCACCGGCACGGCTGCTCTTTCGCCCAAGCAAACCATAGGGATCGTCTATCCCCTCATGAAGTCTGTGGAAATCAGGGCGGCTAGCGGGGATGTCTTCGTATCCTTCCTCACGAACAAGCCGTTGAAACTTTCAGCGACCGAAGGGCAGGCCCCTGCGAGTTCCTATTCACTCACGTTCGAAACCGAACCCGAGGCCGCAGCCCCCGCGGCAACGCTGCCCAAGCCTGCCCTGAAACCGGTTTCGGATCCGCTGGCCAAGAACACGAAAGTGACCCTTGAGCTGCGGGACGTCAACATCAAGGACATCTTCCGGATGCTGGGCAACATGATGAACCTGAACCTCGTGGTTGATTCCTCCGTGCCCGACACCAACGTGACCCTGAGCCTCAAGGACGTTCCGCTCAAGGAAGCCTTCAGCTACCTTATGCGCATGCATGACCTGGCCTATGTCCTCATGGGGCGCACAATGATCGTCGGAAAACCCGAAGCCCTTGCCCGGACGACCGGCATGGAAAAGACCCAGAGCTATCACATCGCCTACGCCGACCCCAAGCAGATTCCCGGCATCCTGCAGAACCTTGCCGGGGTGAACAAGATCGTCGTCGACGAGCGCCTGCGCACGCTATACGTGACAGGGACAGAAATACAGCAGGACGAGGTGCGCAAGATCCTCGAACGGGTCGACCATCCCGGCCGGCAGATCATGATCAATGCACGAATCATCGAGCTCAAGGACACGGCCTCGAAGGAATTCGAAGCCATGCTCGATGCCATCTACAACAACTGGTGGATGAGCTACAGCGGGGGCAGTTTCTCCGGCGGTTACGCGGATGCCAACTATCCCAACCAAATCCCGTCGACTGTCGTTTCACCGACTCCCTTCGCTTCCGACCTGAGCGGCTTGGCTCGCAGCACCCTGAAGGCCATCGACGCCCAAATCGCCACCTGGACACAGGGCGACGTCAAGGGAGACGTCCTGGCCAGCCCTTCCGTCATCACGACCGAGGGCAAGAAGGCAACGATCAAGATCACGGAAAACGTCAAGTACATTTCAGCCCGTGACGATGCCGGCAACCCGACCTACTCGGACGAGGAAGTGGGACCGATCCTCGAGTTCACCCCCTTGATCGGGCGAAACGATGTCATCAACCTCGAGATCAAGGTATCGACGGGGACCATCACCCAGTATCTCGCCGGGGGCCAGGGAGAGCGCATCCCGCAGACGGCAAAGAGGGAAGTGCAGACTTCAGTCAGGGTCAGGAACGGCGAGCCCTTCGTGGTAGGCGGCCTTTTCGGCACGGACAAGTCGACCACGATAAACCGGGTTCCCCTGCTTTCCGATATCCCGCTTATCGGGGAACTCTTCAAGTCAAAGTCAAAGAAGAACGAGAAGACACAGGTTGTCGTCGTTCTCGTCCCCGAACTCCTTGACGTCGCCGAAAGCGCCATCGAGGTAAAAACCCTGAAATAGGGAAACCACCACAGGTTTTCACTGGAAGGGGGCCTCCCTTTGCGCCGGCCCCCTTCCTTTTTTCTTGTCAGAGGGGCACCGGATGGGATAAACTTCTTAGGCCAACCCGCAGTATACCTGCGCGCGGACATCGGTTATTCGGGAGGATTCGATTCATCATGGCCCAAGTTGTCGACACAAGCGATTTTCGACCCGGAATCAAGATCAAGTGGGAAAACGGCATCTGGCAGATCGTCGACTGCCAGCATCACAAGATGGGACGCGGAGGTGCCATTATCCGCGGCAAGATGAGGAATCTGGAGACCGGTTCCATCATCGAGCAATCTTTCAAGTCGGGCGAAAGGTTTGAAAGGGTCATTTTCGAGGAAACCGCGGCACAATACCTCTACCGCGACGGCGAAAACTACGTGTTCATGGACCTGACCAGCTATGACCAGGTCTACATTTCAAAGGAAGCCCTGGGGGACGGCATCAAGTACCTCAAGGAGAACCTGGAGGTCAACCTTGAAATGTTCGAGGGACGCATCATGGGAATCGAGTTGCCGAACAGCGTGGAGCTGAAGATCGTAAGCACGGCTCCAGGCTTCAAGGGCGACACCGTGACGGGCGCAGGAAAACCCGCAACACTTGAAACCGGCGCCGTTGTCAACGTCCCTATGTTTATAGAGCAGGACGAGGTCATCATCGTCGACACACGCACCGGGGAGTACGTCGAACGCGCCAAGAAGTAAATCGGAAGGAGAGTGGATGACGTGGAATCCAAGGAAAGGATCGCCTACCTGAAGGGCCTTTTGGACGGGCTCCGTCCCCAGGACGAAACCCAGGTGAAGGTATACGCCGCCATCGTCGACGCACTCGAGGCACTTGCCGACGAAGTAGAGATGCACGCCGACGAACTCCATGAACAGGCCGAGATGGTCGAGGAACTGAACGAATTCTGCGAATCCCTGGAAGACGACATGGAAGAAATTGAAAAAATCGTGAGTGATCTTGGCGGGGAAATCGAAGAGGAAGAAGAGGAAGGGGAAGACGAGGAAGACTTCGAAACCGTCTACCAGTCGGCCGTCTGCCCGAAATGCGGGCACCGCTTCTACTACCAGCCTGAACTTTACGAGGAGGACGAGCCGGTCCAGTGTCCCAAGTGCGCTGAAACTTTCGAGCGCAAGGAAGACTGACCGCAAAGTCGGAAAGGAGAGCCTCCATGGAGGAAAACCTGGAAAGAACCGAACCGGAGAACCTCCCCGAGACGGAACGGGAAATTCCTGCGCCAAAGGGGGATATCCGGATCTCCGAGGATGTCATTGGTGCCTTGGCCACCCAGGCACTGCTCAGCGTCGAGGGTGTCAGGCCGGCAAGTGCAGGACTCGTTGCCAATCTTCGACTCGGCAGGAAGGGAAGTTCCGGAGTCCGCATCTCCGTTTCCGAGGGAAATCCGCCGATTGTCCAAGTCGACACCTACATCATCGTCAAGTACGGTCTTCGCTTGCCCGACATCTCCTGGGACGTCCAGGAATCGGTGAAAGAGCAGATCGAGCGCTACACCGGATATACGGTCAAGGAAGTCAACGTCACCATCCAGGGAATCGATTTCGGAGAGCCCCGCGGGACCACCCCCTCATCGGACGTCCAGCAGGGGGAAGGGGAAGCCCTGGGAGATTCCCACTGATTGACAGGGTACATTGCAGACGGGGTCGGCCCGAAACCGGCCCCTCCTTTTCGAGGGGGGAGCGAGAATGATCCTTTTTTGGAAAACCGGACCCCTGGGAAGGCTCTGGATAGAGGAGTCCGTCCTGAGGGGACAGGTTGATGCGTGTCTTCCCAAAGGAACGGAATGCAGTTCTGTCCACCTGGTAGGAGACCGGGACCTGCTCAACGTCTACGTCTCCTTTTCGCCCGAAACCGGCAATCCGGACATCGAAATGTTGCGTGCGGAACTCTCGGACAGGTTTTCAACCCTGGGCCTGGAAACGGTTGTCTCACTAGTGGCGGGTGAAGGGGACAAAACCCTTGAGAAAGAACGGCACCCGCTCCTCCGTTCCCCATATTTCTGGGGAATAGCCGCCGGAGGTCTTGTCGCGCTCTTCAACCTTGGACTTTCCGGGCTTTTCTGGGTCCTGTTCTTCGGGTTCGGTGCCTTCGGCATTGCCTGGCTTTTCCTGACTTCCGCCGGACGCAATCGACTCGCGTCCTTCCTTGACAGCTTCGAGGAGTGACCCGACCTTGGAAAAAGAATTCCTGCCTCAGCGCCGACATCGTTCCCGGGAGATCGCTTTGCAGCTCCTATACTCGATCGACCTCCGGCACGACCAGAAAGCCGAAGAAGCTTTCAAGCTTTTCTCGCTCGATGCCGAAGAACCGGTTGTCGTTGAATTTGCCCGCGAGTTGCTCTTCGGTGTCCTGGATAACGAACGCGAGATCGACAACCTGATCCTGAGGAACATCGTCGGCTGGCGCCCGGAACGGATGGTCGCCGTTGATCGCGCAGCGGTCAGGCTTGCCCTCTTCGAAGGCGTTGTTGCGCGGACCACACCCCTTGCCGTGGCAATCTCCGAGGCGGTTGAACTCGCGAAATCCTTCGGTACGGAAGATTCGGGGCGTTTTGTGAACGGGGTCCTGGGGCGTATCGTGCGTGCCCTGGAACCCAGGACCGAGACAACGGATGGCGAAGACGCTTCCAAACCTGACCGTTGACGAGCTGAACCAGAGGGTCCAGCTCGTCCTCCAGTCGGATCCCGTCCTCGAAAACCTTTCCGTAACGGGCGAAATACTCGATTTCAAGGTTCATCGGACGGGCCACGCCTATTTCACGCTCGGCGGCAAGGAAACCCGCCTGGCGTGCGTGATGTTCAGGAGTCATGCCGGCCAGCTGCCCGAATGGCCGCAAAATGGAGATCTCGTTGTCGTCGAAGGATCGGTTTCAGTCTACCTAGCCCGTGGCGCTTACCAACTTTACGCCAGGCGCCTGACACCGGCAGGGCTGGGTGCCCAGGCAAGGGCAAAGGAGGAAATCCGGCGGCGACTCGAGCAGGAAGGCCTCTTCGACCCACGCCACAAGCGTCCTCTCCCGAAATTCCCCGCATCCGTGGTCATCCTGACTTCCCCCACCGGTGCAGCCGTCCAGGACGTCCTGCGCGTTTCCAGGGGGCGTTTTCCCCCCTGCGGCATCACCGTGATACCCTGCAACGTCCAGGGAGAAGATGCCGCCCCCGAGATCATCAAGGCCTTTTCGCGAGCCGCCCTTCGGGCGGATGCGGACCTCGTCCTTCTCGTGAGAGGAGGCGGAAGCCGTGACGACCTGAAGGCCTTTGACGAGGAGAGCGTCGTAAGGGCCGTCAGGTCGTGTCCCGTGCCCGTCGTAACGGGTCTCGGACACGAAATAGACAGCACCCTCTCCGACCTCGCAGCCGATGCCTCTGCACCAACCCCTTCCGCGGCCGCTGAAAAGGTCTTTCCCGATCGAAGGGCGGTCTTTTCTGAAGTTTTGGCCCTTTGCCGGCACGCGAGAAGCGGGATTTCCCGCCGCCTGGACGAACGCGCTTGGGCCGCTGAAAGGTTCCGCACCCGCATCTCGTCTTTGGCGGAACGCCGCCTTGCGGAAGCGGAAACCGGCCTGGACGGCTTTTTCGAACTTCTCCAGAGAGGGGTCGGCGGGCGGATCGACCTCGAAGCCCATCGCCTGCACTCGATCTCATCGACGCTGGAAGCCCTTTCACCATCCCGAGTCCTCTCCAGGGGCTTCATCGCCTGCGAAACCCCCGAGGGGTTGCCTGTCGTCTCGGCTGAGAAGGTTGAAAAGGAAGATCGACTCAAACTCCTCTTCACGGACGGACGGGTTGTCGTCAAGGTCGAGGAAACCTGCCGTTCCTCCAGGGAGGATTGCCGATGAACGTTAACCCTATCGAATGGAAAGAGGGGATCCTGGTCCTTCTGGACCAGAGACTGCTCCCGGGAACCGTGTCCTCCCTCCCGTGCAGGACGGCGGAGGAAGTCGCCCGGGCCATTGAAGAACTCGGCGTACGCGGGGCACCCGCCATTGGCATCGCTGCGGCCTACGGCGTCGTTCTTGCTTCGCGTCTTGGCAAGCATGCTGCAAGGCAAGCTATCGAAAGACTTTCCATGACTCGTCCCACCGCAGTCAACCTTTTCTGGGCACTTCGGCGCATGGAGTCCGTATTGGACCGCGTACCGGACGGGGAATCGCGGGAAGCCCTTGAAGCGGTCCTTCTCGAAGAAGCTGGCGCCATCCACCGGGATGATGTCGAGATCAATCGGGCCATCGGACGCCATGGCCAGGATCTTCTGCCTCAATCGGCCACGATCCTGACCCATTGCAATGCCGGAGCCCTGGCAACCGGCGGATACGGCACGGCCCTGGGAATCATCCGGGCCGCCCGCGAAGCCGGTAAAACCGTCCGGGTCCTTGCCGACGAAACAAGGCCGGTCCTGCAGGGGGCAAGGCTCACGGCCTGGGAGTTGCACGAGGATGGCTTTGACGTCACGGTCCTTTGCGACTCCATGGCCGGGGCTGCGATGAAGAGCCTCGGTGTCGACGCCGTGATCACGGGAGCCGACCGGGTCGCCGCAAACGGGGACACGGCCAACAAGATCGGCACCTACGCCCTTGCCATCCTGGCCCGGTACCACGGCATCCCTTTCTATATCGCAGCGCCCTTGAGCACACTGGACCCCGCAACCCCCACAGGTCGGGATATCCCTATCGAGGAACGTCCGCCTGCAGAAGTCCTGGCCTTCCACGGCAGGCCCACCGCACCCGAAGGGGTAAAAGCGTGGAACCCGGCATTCGACGTGACCCCGGCGGAACTGATCACCGCCATCGTCACGGAGCGGGGAGTCGTACGCCCACCCTACATGGAAAACCTTCGCCGTATCCTTGGCTGAAATCGACAAGAAGGAGTGACCAGCATGCCCTTAAGCCGAATCGCCCATCCCGAACTTGCTTTTGAGGGACACCGGAAAATCGCCTGGGCCTGGGCATCCATGCCCGTCCTGCGCCTCATCCACGAAAAACGCAAGGGGTGCCTTCCTTTTCGCGGCATCACGATCAGCGCGTGTCTTCACCTCGAGGCAAAAACGGCCTGCCTGCTTAAAGTCCTGAAGGACCTCGGGGCAACGGTTGCCGCGGCAGGAAGCAACCCGCTTTCCACGCAGGATGATGTCTGTGCGGCCCTAGTGGAGGACGGGATCTCGGTTTTCAGCAGGCGCGGCATGGACTCGTCCGAGTATGTCGAAAACCTCCGTTCCGTGGCGCAAATGAACCCGCAAATCCTGATCGACGATGGGGCCGACCTGGTTGCCCTTGTCCACGAGGAGATGCCCGGGGTGGCCGCGGGTATCCTCGGCGGATGCGAGGAAACGACGACGGGAATCAAACGCCTCCAGGCAATGGAAAAGGAAGGAATCCTTCGCTTTCCCATGATGGCGGTCAACGATGCCTACAGCAAATTCCTTTTCGACAACCGTTACGGGACAGGGCAATCGGTCATGGATGGCCTCCTTCGGACCACTAACGGCCTCCTGGCCGGGAAGGTCTTCGTCGTGGCAGGTTACGGCTGGTGCGGACGGGGCATTGCCACCCGGGCCGCGGGCCTCGGTGCCCGAGTGACCGTCGTGGAAGCCGACCCCCATCGAGCCCTTGAGGCCCTCATGGACGGCCGGGATGTCCGTTCCATGCAGGAGGCCGCCCCGCTGGGAGACATCTTCGTCACGGCCACGGGAAACATACGGGTCATCCGCGGGGAACATCTCGAAATGATGAAGGACGGGGCAATCCTGGCAAACGCCGGGCATTTCAACGTCGAGATCGACATTCCAGCCCTTGAGAAACTTTCCGTAAAGAAAGAATGTTCCCGAACGAACATCGAGAGCTTTCACCTTTCGGACGGAAGGAAACTGCACCTCCTGGCGGAAGGGCGACTCGTCAATCTTGCCGCCGCAGATGGGCATCCCATCGAGATCATGGACCTGAGTTTTGCCCTCCAGCTTTTGTCCAGCCTCTACGTCCTCGAAAACAGGACCTTGCAGGCCGGTGTTTTCAAAGTCCCGGAAGACCTTGACCGCAGCGTTTCAGAGCTGAAGCTCGAATCCCTGGGCATCCACCTTGAAATCCTCACCGAAGAGCAGCGGGCCTATCTTGCCAGCTGGAAGGAGTGACACGAAGTGATCCTGCGGGACGTTCTTCTCCTGGACAGTTCCATCGACAAAGCCCAACCGTGCGACCTGGTGCTTTCGGGGTCGGTCGTCGAATCGGTCCTCCCCCCACGCAGCGCGCCCCAGCCGGCGGAGGTGGACGGCAAGGGATCCCTGGCTGTTCTTCCGGGTTTCGTGAATGCCCATTCCCATGCGGCGATGACGCTCCTCCGCGGGCTAGGGGAAGAAGCCCCCCTGATGGAGTGGCTTAACGAAAAGATATGGCCCGTCGAGGCACGGCTCAGGAAAGAACATGTCTACTGGGGGACGCTATTGGCCATGGCGGAGATGATCTCCAGGGGAGTCACCTGTTTCGCGGACATGTACTTCTTCATGGACCAGGCGGCAGAAGCGGCGCGGGAGGTGGGGATGCGCTGCGCCCTTTGCCGGGGGCTGGTCGGCAGCGACGAAAAGAAACTGGCTGAAGGCGTGGACCTCGTCCGGCGTTTTCACGAACCCGGAGGGATGATTCGTGTCCAACTGGGCCCTCACGCCATTTATACCGTTCCGCCGGAAGCTTTCCGCGAGATCACGCAAACGGCCCGCAGCCTCGGGGTGGGAATTCACACGCACTGGCTTGAAACCGAGTGGGAAGCGGGTTATATCCGCGAAGAGCTCGGGAAAGACCCCGTCGACCTGCTTGAAGAAGTGGGTCTGCGCGAGGTGCCTTTCGCAATCCTTGCCCATGGGGTCTGGTTCCCGGAGGATCGGGTTGGATCCCTGTCGGGCGGCAACATGTCTGTCATCCACAACCCCAACAGCAACCTCAAGCTGGGTAGCGGGGTCGCCCCGGTGCCGGCTTTCCTTGAACAGGGAGTCCGGGTTGCCCTGGGTTCCGACGGAGCGGCCAGCAACAACCGCCTGGATATATGGGACGAAATGAGAACCTGTTCCCTGATTCACAAGGGAATTCGCCGCGACCCCTGCATCGTCACCGCCGCGGAAGTCCTGCGCATGGCCACGCTCGACGGGGCCAGGGCCCTCGGTTTCGACGACGTGGGACTCATCAGGCCCGGCTGGCAGGCCGACCTCGTCATCGTCAACCTGGACAGGCCCCATTTCGTGGGAGTCACCCCCGAAAACCTCTGTGCCAGCCTAATCTATTCCGGATCTTCGGCTGACGTGGTGGGCACCATGGCAGCCGGGAAATGGCTTTATCGCGACGGATGCCACAAGACCCTGGACGAAAGGGCCATCGTCCGCCAGGCCAGGATTTGCAGGAAAGAGTTGTTGGAGGGCTGAAACGGGGGATATAATTTCCGGGCAGGCTTGCACTCATGACGAACCGCGCAGCGGGAGGCGATAGAGATGCAGTATAGAAGCGGAAACGAACTTAGGGAGAAATTCCTCGGTTTCTTCGAGGAGCGGGGACATCGTCGCTTCCCAAGCTTTTCCCTTGTGCCGGAAGATCCTTCAATCATGTTCACCATCGCGGGGATGGTCCCCTTCAAGCCCTATTTCCTGGGAATGAAGGTCCCGCCGGTGAACCGTGCGACCACGTCCCAAAAATGTGTCCGGACCAACGACATCGAAAACGTCGGGCGAACCGCCCGGCACCATACCTTCTTCGAGATGCTGGGCAACTTCAGTTTCGGGGATTACTTCAAGAAAGAAGTCATCCCCTGGGCCTGGGAATTCATTACCGATAAGGTTGGGCTCGACCCCGACCGCCTCACGGCAACCATCTACCTGGATGATGACGAGGCTTTCGACATCTGGCACGGGGTGGTCGGCCTGCCTGAGAGCCGCATCGTCAGGCTCGGCGAAGACGACAACTTCTGGGCCGTGGGACCCGTGGGCCCCTGCGGCCCATGCTCCGAGATCATCTACGACCAGGGGCCTTCCTTTTCCTGCGGAAAGCCCGACTGCAAGGTAGGCTGCAGCTGCGACCGCTACCTCGAGATCTGGAACCTCGTCTTCATGCAGTTCAACCGTGACGAGGAAGGCCGGCTCGTCCCCCTCCCCAAGCAGAATATCGACACGGGAATGGGACTCGAGAGGCTGACCTCCGTCGTCCAGGGAGTCCGGACCGATTTCGAGACGGACCTATTCCTTCCCCTGATCCGCCGCGCCTGCGACATGACCGGGCACACCTACGGTTCGAACCCCCGCGGAGACATGGCGGTTCGCGTCATTTCCGACCACCTGCGTGCCATCTCCTTCATGATCGCCGACGGTATCCTCCCCTCGAACGAGGGGCGAGGCTACGTGCTCAGGCGGCTCCTCCGCAGGGCCGTCCGTTGGGGACGGCTTCTGGGCCTCCAGAAATCCTTCCTTTCGGGCATGCTGCCCACGGTCATCGAAGTGATGGGGACTCACTACCGGGAAATCCCCGAAAGGGAAAACGCGATCCGGCAAGTCATCGATTTCGAGGAAGCGAAGTTCGGTAAGACTCTGGAGCAGGGAACCAACCTCATTGAAACGGAAATCCGTCATCTGGCCGCAAGGGGAGAAACGGTCCTCTCCGGCGACCTGGCCTTCGAGCTTTACGACACTTACGGTTTCCCCCTGGAACTCACCGAGGAAATCTGCCAGGATTCGGAAATCACCCTCGACAAGCCGGGCTTTGAGAAGGCGATGGAAGCCCAGCGGGAGCGGGCCAGGAACTCCAGCAAGATGGCGACGTCGTCGCTTTCCGGAAATGTCTACACGGAACTGGCCAAGACCCTGGGGGCGATCCCCTTCGAGGGTTATGCCTCCGCCTCGATCGAAGCCAGGGCCCTGGCCCTGGTCATGGACGGCGAACCCGTGGAAGAACTGCAGGCTGGAGATGAAGCGGAAGTTGTCCTCGACCGGACCCCCTTCTACGCCGAAAAAGGCGGACAGGTGGGAGACACGGGACTTCTGACATCGGACATCCTCAAGGCAGAAGTCATCGACACGGTCAGCCCCGCAGCAGATTTGCCCGTCCAGAAAATCCGTGTCCTCGAGGGCCTCCTGCGCAAAGGAGACAGCGTACAAGCCACTGTTGACCAGGAAAGGCGCTGGGATATCCGCCGCCACCACACGGCCACGCACCTCCTGCACGAGGCGCTGATCCATACGCTCGGTGAACACGTGAGGCAGGCGGGCTCCCTCGTCTCGCCGGAAGTCCTCAGATTCGACTTCACGCACTTTTCTCCCCTCACCCCGGACGAGCTGGCCCAGGTCGAACGGATCGTCAACGAGCAGGTCCTGCTCAACACGCCTCTTGAAACCCTGGAGACAGGGCTTGAACAGGCCAAGTCGATGGGAGCGAAGGCCCTCTTCAGCGAAAAGTACGGAAACAGGGTGAGGGTCGTCCGCATTCCCGGGTTTTCCACGGAACTTTGCGGGGGCATCCATTGCGATGCCACGGGAGACATCGGGCTTTTCAGGATCGTCCGCGAAGAGGGAATCGGTTCCGGCCTCAGGCGAATAACCGCCCAGGCGGGACGCCCTGCCTACCTTGCGCAAAGATCCGTACAGGAATCCATGGACCGTGCGAGGGAAACCCTCGGGGTCCACGAGGCTGAGCAGGTCCCTGACCGCATCAGGTCTCTCCTGGAGGAGCTGGCAGCGGCCCGGCGCGATGCGAACGAAGCACGGCTCGCCGGCCTGTTGTGCAGGGCCGCGGAATTCGCCCTGTCGGCAAGGAGCATCGGGAACTTTTCTGTCGTGACGGAACGTTTCGAAGGAGTGGAAATGGACCTTCTTCGGCAACTGGCCGACTCGGTCAAGACCCGCCTGAAAGGGGCCGTCGTCGTCTTTGCCTCGGTGGGGGAGGGAAAGGTTTCCCTCATGGCGATGGGTGACGAAGCCGCAGTCGCAGCAGGCTTCCATGCAGGACGACTTATCGGGGCGATCGCACCTCTCGTTGACGGATCGGGAGGAGGGCGCCCCAACCTCGCCCAGGCAGGCGGCAAGAGCCCCGAAAAGGCTGAGGCAGCACTTGAGGGCGTCCCCGAGGCGATCAAGAAACTCTTCGTGAAACCATAGACAGGTTGATGGGACGACTCGTCGGGCTTGATCTTGGAACCGTTCGAATCGGAGTCGCGATGACCGATCCCCTGGGTATGTTTGCCCAGGGGATCGCTGTGTGGCGCGTCGAGGGTGAATGGCTGGAAGCGTTGAAAAGCCTCCTCGCCGAATCCGCCCCGGTGGACCTGGTCGTTATCGGCCTTCCCATCCGGACGACCGGGCTGGAGGGTCCCGAGGCGGCAAACATCCGCAGGATGGCCGAAATTGTGGCCCGGGAGATTGCCCCGATTCCGGTGGAGTTCATGGATGAAAGGTTCACCACGACCCGAGCCCACCAGATCATGATCGAGGGCAACATGGATTCCCGGAAAAGGAGAAACCGGGTGGACAAGGTCGCCGCGGCCGTCTTCCTGCAGGATTTCCTCGACCGGAGAAGGGCGCGTGAGTCATGAACCCGACACCGGACGTGTCCATGACCCCCATGTTTGAACAGTACTTCACCTGGAAGCGCGCCTATCCGGATTGCCTCCTCTTCTTCCGCATGGGAGACTTCTACGAGATGTTCTTCGAGGATGCCAGGGAAGCGTCCAGGCTGCTGGACATCGCGCTCACGGCCAGGGACAGCGAGAAAAAGATCCCCATGGCAGGCGTGCCGCACCATTCTGTCGACCCTTACCTCGAAAAGCTGGTGAAGGCCGGGAAAAAAGTCGCGATTTGCGAGCAGGTGACGGAACCGGACGGGCGAACCCTGGTTGAACGTCGGGTTGTGCGGCTCGTGACCCCCGGAACCTACGTTCCCGAAGATGCAAAGGGTGAAGGACGCCTGGCGGCCCTGTTCGAAAGGGACGGCCTTTTCTCCCTCGCCCTACTGTCCCCCGGATCGGGCCGGCTTGAAGCGGGAACCCTCGATGCGATCGCGACACTGGGGCTTTTGACGGCTTTCCAGCCCATGGAAGTGCTTGTGCCCCGCCCATGCCCCGAGAAGCTTAAGTCCCTGCTATCGCAGGCCCTGCTTGCATCCTGCCTCATTTCCGAAAAAGACAGGACCCTTTTTGACCCAAGGCCTGGGGAGGCCTGGCTGTGCCGAAAGTGGGGCATTCCCAGCCTTAAAACATACGGAATTGACGATGGGGACCCGGCAGCCGGTTCGGCAAGCGCAATACTCCGCTATTTCGAGGAAACCCAGTTCGGCCTTTCCCGCCACGTGTTGCGCCTCTACCCTCTATCGGGCGGCACGAACCTGCGCATCGACGCCCAGTCCCAGAAAAACCTCGAACTCCTGGAAGCGGACTCCGTCTCGCTTTACGACGTCCTGAACCGGTGCAGGACCCCAATGGGGAAACGGATGCTGCGCGAATGGATCCTCCGGCCGCTGATGGATCTCGACTCGATTCGAGCGCGGCAGGACGCCATCGGCGCCCTAAAGGACGATCCCGTTGTACGTTCCCGTATCCTGGATTGCCTGGGGCGCTGCCGGGATATAGAGAGGTCCGTCGGAAGGCTCTCCCTGAACCTCGGTTCCCCCCTTGATCTCGCCGGAATCCGGGACACCCTGGCAGAAATGCCCGCCTTGCTCTCGCTGGGCCAGGGAACCCCCCTCGAGGGGTTCCTGTCGGAAGCGCCAGACCTTTCCGCCTGCCTTGAAGACTTGTCTTTATCCCTCGCTGACAACCCGCCGAGAAACTTGCGCGACGGCGGAGTGGTTCGTCCTGGCGCCGACCCCGAGCTGGACGAATGGCGTACCCTCGCCAGCCAAACGGGGGAGTGGCTGAACTCCTACACCTGCCAGGAACGCGCAAGAACCGGCATTTCGAACCTCAAGATAGGCAGCAACAGGGTTTTCGGCTATTTCATCGAGATCCCGCGATCGCAGCTTGAGAAGGTTCCTGCGGAGTATGCCCGCAGGCAGACCCTCGTTTCCGCGGAGCGGTACATCACGCCCGAACTCAAGTCGTTCGAGGAAAGGATCCTGAAGGCATCGGATGAAGTGGAGCGCAGGGAAACCCTTCTCTACGAAGCGCTGCGGGAAAGAGTCATGACGCGGGCCGGGGAGATCCAGCAAACCGGCCAGGCCCTCGCGAAAATAGACTGCCTGGCCGCACTGGCTGACGTCGCCTGGGAAAGGCACTACGAGAGACCCGTGGTGAACCGCGGAGAAGCGATCCGCATTTCGGGAGGACGCCACCCGGTCGTGGAACTGACGCTGGGAAACGACCCCTACACGCCGAATCGCGTCGAGCTGGACCGGGATGGGAAACGCATTGCCATCCTGACCGGGCCGAACATGGCGGGAAAATCCACCTATCTCAGGATGGCCGCGCTCCTGGTGATCATGGCCCAGATGGGAAGCTTCGTCCCCGCCGAGGATGCTGAAATCGGCATCGTGGACCGCATCTTCACACGGATAGGCGCCCATGACGAACTGGCCCTGGGGCGGAGCACGTTCCTCGTTGAAATGCTGGAAACCGCCCAGATCCTGAACAACCTGACCGACCGCAGCTTTGTCGTCCTCGATGAAGTGGGACGCGGGACCTCCACCTATGACGGGATGAGCATCGCCTGGGCTGTCCTGGAGCACCTCCATGCCCGCTTCGATTGTCGCCCTCTTGTCTTGTTTGCAACCCATTTCCACGAACTGACGGCTCTCGAGGGCCGGTTCCCCGAGATCATGAACCTTTCGATGGCAGTGGAAGAGTCGGAGCGTGGGATCCGTTTCCTTCACCGGGTAAAACAGGGCCCGGCCGACCGTTCCTACGGGATCGAGGTCGCCCGCCTTGCCGGAATCCCTGAGCCCGTCGTCCTGAGAGCCCAGGCCCTCCTCGAGGGATTCGAGAAACAGCCCAGGGGAAGGCTCCACGTAGCCCCACCTCCCTCCGGTGGACCTGCAAAGGCACAGCTCACCCTTTTCCCATCCGGACAGGAAGCCCTGCTGGATGAAATCGCGGCACTCGAGCCCGACGGCTTGAGCCCGCTTGCCGCACTGGAAACACTCTACCGCCTGCGCGAGCGGTCCAGGGAGGTGCGGTCCCGATGACCATCCTGCGCCTTCCCGAAGACGTCACACACCGGATCGCAGCGGGAGAAGTCATCGAGCGCCCCGCTTCCGTCGTGAAAGAACTGCTCGAAAACGCCCTGGATGCCGGGGCATCCCTTGTGACCATACGAATCGTTCAGGGAGGGACTCTTTCCATCGTCGTCGAAGACGACGGCTGCGGGATCCCCGCCGGGGAACTTCCCCTCGCCGTCGAACGATTTGCAACGAGCAAACTCCGGGGAATCGAAGATCTCGAGAGAATCGCCACGCTCGGCTTCCGCGGTGAAGCGTTGGCCAGCATCGCCACCGTGAGCCGCTTCGAGATCAGGAGCCGGCATGAAGGCGCGCCCGAAGGCGCTTTCCTTCGCATCGAAGGCGGGAATGCCGTGGGGGGAGGCCCGGTCGAAACAGCTGAAGGAACACGGGTCCAGGTCGACGACCTCTTCTTCAACCTGCCTGCCCGCCGGAAATTCCTGAAGGGTTTTCCGGCCGAACAGAGACGGATCCTGAAGGTCGTGCAGGAAACAGCCCTTGCTGTTCCCCAGGTGGCATTGATCCTTGTCGCCGACGGCAAAACGCTCCTTCGCTGGGAGGGCGGAACGCGCCAGAGAGCACTCGAAAGCGTGCTGGCCGCATCGGACGTCAAGACCGTCCGCTTCGAGCGGGGCATGGTCCGCGCCGAAGCCTGGCGAGCAAACGCGAGGCCCGGCCGGCGCACGGACATCCTTTCTTTCGTCAACGGACGCAGGGTGACGGAGCCCACGATCCGCTCGGCCCTCTTTGCCCTTGGCCCCGAAGCGGCGGGAGACTGGGTCGTCCTTCTCGAATGTCCTCCAAACGAAGTGGACGTGAATATCCACCCGGCGAAGGCGGAGGTCCGCTTCCGCAATTCGGGATCGGTCTTCGAGGCCGTCCACGGGGCGGCAAAAGCCCTTGTCTCCTTTGGGGCCGAGCTCCCGATTCCTCCTGCCCCGGGTTCCGATTTCGCCCCTTTCCAGGACATGCAGGGCGAGATCGCCCCATGGTCGCGTGTCGCTGCTCCAAGGGATGAAACTCCTTTGCCGTCCCGGGCCTTTCCCGGAATCGCAGACGGAAAACGCGCGGTGGAAGAAGACCTTTCATTTCTCGGAAGCTTTTCCGAAGGTTTCCTTGTCTATGCCCACGGTGACGACCTGGTGGTCATGGATCCGCACGCGGCTCACGAAAGGGTCCTCTTTGATCAGCTGAAGGAGGCGTTGGAAGGGCCTGTCCCCTCCCAGCGGCTGGGCCTGGGACAGGAGCTTTCACCCAGCCTTTCCGCCGGGGTTGCGGAACATTGGGATGAACTGGCCAAGTTCGGCTTTTCCTTTCTCCGCAAAGATGACGGAAGCCTGGTTTTACAGGCGGTTCCCTCCTGCAAAGGCCTGGAGTCGGTTTCCCCGACCGATCTTTTGAGAGGGACCATCAATGCCATCGACGAGAATTCCGGGGAACCGCTCGAAAACCGCCTGGCCGACCGCTGGGCCTACGCGGCCTGCCACGGGGCAGTCAAGCTCGGACACCGATTCACTCCCGAGGAAGCGATCTCCCTCTGGCGGCGGCTTGCCCTTGCCCGCACGCCCCAGGCTTGTCCCCACGGCCGGCCGACGCTTCTCCGGCTCTCCGGGTTGCAGCTGAAAAGACATTTCGGGAGGAAGGACTGACATGGCAATCTCGGCACTCCCCAGGCTCCTGGCAATCATCGGCCCCACCGCCGTCGGCAAGACCGAACTCAGCCTGGACCTGGCCGAATGCCTTGACGGGGAAATCGTTTCCGTCGATTCACGGCAAGTCTACAGGCACCTTGATATCGGGACTGCCAAGGTCACTCCCGCCGAGCGTGAAAGAATCCCGCATCACCTCATCGACGTGGCCGAACCCACTGAACGCTTTTCAGCTTCCCGCTTCGTGGAACTGGCCACGGCCGCCATCGGGGGAATCCTGTCGAGAGGTAAATCCGTACTCCTGGTCGGGGGAACCCCATTTTATTTCAGGGCCCTCCTCTCGGGTACCCTCACCGAAGACCTTGCCTCGGATCCCGCCTTGCGGGCGGAGCTTGAAAATTCGCTCAAGCACGAAGGAAAAGAGGAAATGCACCGCCGCCTGAAAAAGGTGGACGAGGAAACCGCGTTGCGGATCCATCCGAACGATGCGGTTCGTATCGTTCGCGCCCTTGAGATTTACAAGCTCACCGGTCGCGCCCCTTCCGAGGTGTTCCGTTCCCGCAAAACCCGGGCATTTCCCGCCGACGTCCTCTACATCGGGCTGAACCGGACCAGGGAAGAGGTCAGGGAGAGGATTGCAGCCCGGGCGCGCAGGCAGTTCGAGGAGGGCTTTCCGGAAGAGGTGGCTTCGCTCATCGAGAGGGGCATCGACGAGCGCTATCCTTCAATGCAGGGCCTCGGGTACCGGGAACTTGTGGCCTTTCACAGGGGACGGATCTCGCTTGACGAAGCCATGAATGGGTATATCCGTGCCACATGCGCTTTCGCCCGGCGACAGATGACCTGGTTTTCAAAGTTTGAACCTGCCGTGTGGTATGATATGACTCGTTCGGAAGGGAAGTCGCCCCTGCGCGACATCCT
>ENA-OSEO01002752-OSEO01002752.1-sediment-metagenome-genome-assembly--contig:-NODE-2752-length-23327-cov-3.772817_pt1 | contig 23327 bp, 19 predicted proteins | sample MGYA00237883_ERZ534232 | MGnify/ENA metagenome assembly ERZ534232
ATCCTGGGATCTTACCAGCGGCTCCGTGGGCACCTGGATTGAGACTGCTCCTGCAGGAGGTGTTCTCTGCGCTGGAGGAGAGGGGGGAACGGTTGCCCAGGAAGCAGGCTCAACCCTCTGCTGAGAAGCAGACCTCTCCGCAGGAGGGGTTGTAACCACCGGAGGCATACGATTGGGCAAGACCTGTGCTGCTGCAGCCCTGGAAGTAACCTTTAGTTCCGTTGGAGCAGGGGGAGGAGCAGTATCTGCCGGAGGCGTTGTGGGCGGAGAAGAGGTTTCCGTAGTTTCCTGAGAGAGAGGCATCTCCTCTGCCTGTTTCGGGAGGGTTATCTCCGGTTGTTCCTCTGCTTCCGGTAATGAAACTGTCCTTGGTGTAAACTCCGGCACCTGAATCAGTAGGGGGCCGGAATAGACAGATTTAGTTTGGGGAAGGTACAGATCCGCTTTATAGGCTATATAGAAGAGTATTATATGCAATGCGAAGGCCAGAAGGAAGCTGACCAGGAACCTGTCCTTATCCCTGATATTCATTATTCCTCCGGTGCCTCCCTCATTCTAAGATTAACACCCTTGTAGTTATTTCTTCTTAAAATATCCAGCACTTCCACAAGAAGTGAATAGGGAGCGGCGCTATCCCCTTCTATAATTATTGATCCTGGAGTGTTCTTGTCCTCCAAACGAACTCCTTTAAGGAGATTATCGAGACCCTCCAGGGTATATCGGTCCTTATTCAGGTAAACCTCCTCCCGGGAAACTACTGTAATTACCATCCTGGTCATTGCCACAGGTTCTGCGGTGGAGGATTCCGGAAGAACCAGGCTTATTCCTGGGGTGAGGATAAAGGTGCTGGATAACATGAAGAAAAGCACTAGCTGAAAAACAACATCTATCATCGGGACCAGATCTACCGTAGCTACAGGCTTAAGCCGCCTTCGAAACTCCATCTTAGGCCTCCACCCGGAGTAGTAGCACGAGCTCGTTAACCCTGTTTTCCAAACGAATGATAATGTGATTTACCTTACTTACTAGGTAATTGTAAAAAATTATTGCAGGAATTGATACAATAAGGCCGGCAGCAGTTGTTAAAAGAGCTTCCGAAATTCCCTGGGCCAGGAGGGAGGGGTCTCCCACAGAGCTAAGGTTTCCCAGGATTCCGAAGGCTTTGATATTACCGGTTACTGTTCCAAGAAGACCTAAAAGCGGCGCAATATGGGCAATCGTTCCCAGGGTGGAGAGATACCTTTCCATTATCGGGATCTCCGAGTTAGCCGCCGCCATGATCATATCCTTTATAACTTGGGGAGAATAACTTCTATGTTCAATCCCTACGCGCATAAGATTCGTTATAGGTGAGGGATTGTTTTCGCAAATGCTTAAGGCCTCATCAAAATGCCCCTTCTCCAGGGTTACCTTGAGACGGCTGATCATCTTATCCTCATCCACCCGTATTTTTCTGAAGAATAATAATCTTTCTATTATTATAGCCGCGGCAACTAGGGAAAGGGCACTTATAATTATGATAATTACTCCACCTTGCTGAAAGATTTCAAACATTTAAAAACCTCTTCTTATAATGAAATTTGTGTTTTAAAAACAAAGGCGAAACCCGGTTCCAGATAGGGTGCCCACAGGCTTCTTCCATTTTCCAGGAAGGGAGCCAGGAGATCCCGCAGCTCAAACATAAGCAGTACCCCTTCGCTGAATCTGTAAAAACCATCAATCTTAAGATCGGGAAGGGTTACTTCCGGATAAAAGGGGAGATTCCCGGTAAAGGAGGATCCGAAGGAGCCGTTTTTAGATTCATAAGATACCCCAAAGGAGATATTGTGCCCCTGATACAGGGTTTGGGTATCCAGAAACCTCGATTTCCAGCCTGTAGTAAGAATAAGATTCTCCAGTATCCTTATCCTTATATCCATTGCCGGGGTAAGGGAAGAGGTGTTTACCTGCTTTAGGCTGAAGAGTCCTGTATTCTGAATATCTTCCGAGGCCAAAGCCACCTCTCCCTTTGAAGACTGGAAAAGTATGGAGGAATCGAGAGTAACATACTGGCCGGCAAACCAGCTTAAACCAAGATCCGCATACCAATGGAAAGCAGGTAAAAGGGCTTTCATTTCCAGGAAGGGATTATTCTCCCACAAATTGATATAGGATAGGTCTCCGGGTTTATATCCCCCTTCCAGATAGAAAGAGATGGATCTGGAAAGTTGCCCCTCCATCTCCACAGAAAAGGGGACCTTTATTATCCCCCCCCTACGAAAGGCAACTCCCACACCTAGACCTAAATCAATATAAGCGGGAAGTTCCGCATTAAAGGTGAGATACAGATCTCCCGAATGATTGGCAGAGCTGGATCCATCCAAGTCTCTCCAGCTTATGAAATCGTACACTCCCGAAAAAGCGATTTTGTACCTGCTCCACTCTACAGATATCGATGCCTCCGGCTTAAGATTGATCTCCTCCGCCAGCACAGGCTCGTCTCCCGTTAGAAGCAGGGAAGCGCCATGGAAATCTATTCCACCCCTCACAGTCCAGAGCGGGGAAAGCCGATACTCCCCCTTGGTGTTAAAAATATAGGACCTATGGGAAAGATTGGAAAAGTCCGATTGTCCCTGAAGACCCCTTTCATCCTGCTTAAAGGATCCAAGAAGATTGATCTTCCATTCCTCCTCTGCATAGGATAGATCTCCTACTATTCCATCATCCCGTTGGGAGAAACCCTCACCAGCCTGGTGGCCCTGGAATCCGTCCCACTGTTCATGGTAGAACCGTAGATTGAACCTTGGCTGGCTCCCAACCTTGTAAAGGGTTATATCTCCAAGGATATGGTTTCTTGTACCCACACCTATGGCTCCCTCACTGAAAAAGGCATTCTCTCGTTGCGGAGCATTATAGGTGTCCTGTACCATCATGGAAAAAAGGTTATCATCAAACCTTAAGGCTCCTGCTTCGGGAAGAATTATGGAGATAAGGGGAGAAACCTCCTCTTCGGTGGGCAAAAAGGCCTCGATCTGTTCAGTCTCAATATCCGCTATCTCCAGAATCAGGGGAGGAAGCTCAAGACTGACTTCCTCTGGTTCCGTGCTCTGAGAGAAGAGGGAAAAAACCGGAAAAAGGAAGACTAATATAATCATCACTGGTATTCTTATTTTAATTTTCATTGCACACCCCCAAGCAGTCTTCTTCCCTCCTCAGCCCATTGCGATTGGGGGAAATTATCTTCAATCCTTTTTATAAGCGCTCTGGCTTCCGTCATATTCCCGGATAGTTTAGCCATCTCTGCGGCTTTGAATATACTTACAGCCATAAGATCCAGGTCCTTCGGATTTATAGTCGCTGCCTTGATGAATTCATTGCCTGCCCTAAGATAATCCTTCTTTTTAAAATAGTATTCGCCTACCAGGTACTGAGCCTGGGCCGCAGAAGCAGGATCCTCGGCGTTTCTGCCAACCACCTCCTGAAGTAGGGAGAGGGCTATTTCTAGGCTATCCCCCTCCTTGCTTATATAGATCTTTGCAAGATCAATGGTAGCTTTTCTGCCCCTTTCCGTTTCAACCCCTTTCTCTCTTGTGCGGATTACCATAAGCTCCGCCTCCCTGTCCGATTGTCCAAGCAGGATAAATCTTAATTTTTCCGCCTCTAAATCCGCAGACACAGCCTTAGCCTCCTCGGGATATACAGCAAGAAGGTCTGTATAGAAAACGAGAGCCTTACGGAAATCTCCGGTGTTTCTGTAAAATTCCGCGGTTCTAAGAAGGGCATCGGGCCGGAAGGGAGAATCCTTAAACCTCTCGATTAGCCTTTCCCAGACCAGAACCGCACCGAACTCCTCCTTTGCCTGGAAAGAGGCCATCCCGCCCCAGTAAAGAGAAGCATCCACATAGGCTCCTCTTTCAAAAGCTGTCCGATAGTCGTAAAAGGCATCCCTGGCCTTTATATAAAGCTTCCCGCTGTACAGGATTTCCGCCCTTTTAAAAAGAGCCTCCTCAGCCAGAGGGCTTTCCCTGTGATTATCGAAGAGTCTCTTATAGAGAGAGGCGGAATCTTCATGCTTTCCGGCCAGGGCCAGAGTTTGGGCATGTTCATAAAGGGCATCTGCTGCATAGGGAGACTTTACCGATTCCGCATAGATAGTGGTAAAGGCAAGGCCTGCGGCATCGTACTTCTTTTGAGCAGCCAAGGCTTTACCATACATAAGTCTTCCCTTATCCGATTCATAACCGGAGGTGGTAGCAGAGTATTTTAAAAAGAACTGTTCCGCCTTTCCATGATCCTTCAGGCTATAAGCACACCAGCCGGCTAAATAGGTAGCCCTTAAAGCCAGGGGTGTTTGAGAGGTGGAAACCTGGGAGAACTGTTTGAGCCCCTCCTCGTATCTACCCAAACGGTATTTTGACCATCCATCGTAAAACTGCACATAGGAGTTAAGGGAGGTCAATCTTGCTGAATCAATAGCTGGCTCTGTTATCTGTTTAAAAAAATTAATTGCCGGCTCATATTCCCTTCTTGCCACAGAGGATAGACCTGCAAGATACCTACTCATCACATAGGGGTAGGGATGCTGGGAGGTAATAAGCCCAGCCCTGTCCATTTGATTAACCTCTTCTATAAGCTGTTGGTACCTTCCCATGGTGTAGGAGATTTTTAAGCTGTCGATCCTGGCAGAAAGATCTTCCGGTCGGAGGGAGATATAATTTTTTATAGCAGAAAGGGCCTTATCCAGATCTCCTGTTTTCCTGTATAAACTGGATGCAAGCCTGTTAAACCGGTCGGTGAATCTGCCGGTTATTCCTGTGGTAAAGGCATTCTCCGTTATGTTTATGCTTTCATTAAAGGAGCCAGCCTTATACAGGGAAAAGGCATAGAGGTAGGTGGCTTCGGGAAGATAAGCGGAGGAACCGAATTCCTTAAGGAAAGTGGAAAGAGTCTCTGCTGACTTCGACCAATCCTCTGCCTGAACAGCCAGGCTTCCCTGGCGGAAGAGGAGCAGCTCCCGGCCCCTCGCTGATACGGTAAGGTATCGATTAAGGGTATCCAGGGCTCTTTTATAATCCTTCTCCCTGGCAGCTATCTCCGCCATATAGAGAGGAACCAGAGGGTCTATATCCTTAAGACTGCCAGAGTTCCAGACCCTTTGGAAATATCCAAGGGCAAGATCGTATTTATCCTTGGAATAGCTTTCTATTCCAATTCTAAGCCAAAAATCTTGCAGAATTTTCAGATTCCCAGCTAAGGCTTGTTCTGCACTCAGGAGAATCCTGGCCAGTTCAGAATCGTCTCCCCTCTCCTGATAGATACTGAAAAGCCGTTGGAAGGCCCCTACAGCAACATCCGGTTTTGCGGTAAGCAGTCGTCGGAAGGCAGCCTCCCCCTGGACAGGATCTTCAATCCCCATATAAGCCTCTCCCAGGGTAAGCACCAAGCGTTCCTTCCATTCCTGAGGGAAGGAATCCACAGGGACCTCCTGCAGCAGGTCTATTGCATCCTGATATTTCCCGGTTTTTACTAACAGGGAGGCAAGGAAGGTTGCCAGGGAAGGCTCTTCCAGTGGATTATTCAAGGCTCTGTAACCTGCTGTAAGGACCTCTATGCTTTCCGGTACCCTGTCCAGTCTGTATAGACTTAATCCCTTATACAGATTTGCTTTGGCAACCAAGGAGGCATCGGGATTTTTAAGGAAATCCTCCAGAGCGGCTATGCTCTTCTCGTAGGAGCCAAGGTCATGATGGATAATACCGATCCAGAAGGGTATGTATAAACGGTATTTTGTAGAAGAAAAACGTATGGAAACCCTTTCAAAGAGGGATAAGGCTTCGGATAACTGACCTACCCTGTAAAGACACTGAGCCCTTCTGAACTGAACATCCGGAACAAGCTCCGATCTTGGATAGGTATTTACAAATTCTGTATAACGCTGGTAGGCAAATCCATACTCCTGGGCAACGAATCTGCCTTCGGCCTCTAAAAAAAGCCTTCTTTCTGCAGAATCAGCATGGACTGCCACCAGGGAAAAAATGCAAAATAAGAGAAAAAGCAGCAAGATTTTTTTCTTTGTCATTAAAACACTCCTGTTCGACCTAATAAAAACAAGTTGGCACAATAAATGTTACTATTCCTATATTTTACTAGGGTATACCCAGTATTTCAATTATTCAACTTTTCCCCAGGAAAAGGCGGATATTCGGAGGGAATAAACCCCTCCACCTTAACAAGGTGCAGGTATTCGGTCTTATAGTTTCTTTGAAATTCCTTTAGCAGTGTCGCCCGGGCCCTCTCCAGAATGATAACCTGCAGATTCCCCTCCCCGTCCAGATAGGGGAAAAAGGCAGCCACATGATAATGCTGCCTGAGCACCAGATCCTCTCCAAAGGGCCCGTTTACAGATCCAAAATAGAAAAACCCGGGATTCTCCAGGGCAAGGAGATACAAAAGCAGGGAGAGCCTTTCCACAGGGAATCCTATATCCTCCCGGTAGGAAAAGAAGGGTAAGACCCTTACGTCTCCACCCTCAGGCCCCATCCCCTCTCTTTCCAGACTTAAAAGGGCCAGTGCGGCATTCCTTATCCAGTCAAGGCCAAAATAGGGATCCCTCTGCCACTCCAATCCATTTGACCACCGGTTACCTCGTAGGTCTATATGCCGCTGGGAGAGTTCTTCCAGGGATAGATATCTTCCTGTTTTAGTCTTATAGAGACTATCGGCAATCCATTTTACATAACCACTGCAATTGACACCTGGGGATTTCAGGGGTGTTCCGTCGGATATCCTTACATAGGTACCATCAGACTCCATAGCTCCATCATCAGCATCCAGGAAATTCGGGAGGAGGTCTCTATACCCTTCCCCCAGATTCCTTATCAATTCCCATTTCTCCCTAGACTCCCCAGGAAAGATAAGATCCCACCGGATCATATCCCTGGTCAGATCCATTATTCTGGAAAAGGGTTCTGCAACAAACCCCAACAGAGGAAAGGGAAGAGGCACGGATTTGTAAATCTGTTCCCCGTAAAGATACAGATCCAATCTGCTCCTGTTTCCATCTGGGAATAACCTAAGAAAGGAGTCTGGATCATCCTTTAAAAATATCTTTATTTGTTCGATCTTTCCGCTTTCAAGGTTTCTACGGATTATGTAGCTTCCTGTACCAAATTGTGGAAACTTAAGATTCCTTTCATTTAAAAAAAGCAGATAGAAGGAATCCCGCTGCTTCTCCACAGTAAATCTTACTGCAGGGAATTCACCCTCCTTTGGAAAGATTTTAGAGGCTGCTCTGCTTGCTCCCTGAGGGGGATCAGTGAAGAGAGCCTCCAGCGCTTTTCTAGAGGAGTAGTTCTCTGGAAAAGACCAGAGTAAAAGCGGGAAAAAGAACAGATACAATATAACAATCGCCCAGAAGGGGCGGTAAAAAGATTTACAATGGATCATGAAAGGCCTCGCTCCTGTCTAATCTATTACTTGCTAAGGAGTTTTATACCTGTTCCTTATAGTATTTTACAGGATCCTTAATCAATTATCGGCAATTTTCTTCTGTTCCGCACTGGAAGGATTATCTTGATCCAAGATTCCTTTAATTGCCAAAAGATCCGCCCGGAGTAAGGATAATCGTAAGCGCAGGTCTGAGTAGGCACCTTCGGAAAGACGCCAAAGCTCCTCCCTAGCCCCGTCTATAGTATACCTCTTTTCGTAGAGTAGAAACTTTATTCGGCCGAGGATCTGTAGATCCCCTTCGGAATAAATTCTATGGCCATTCCAATCCTTTTTTGGGGAGAGGATAGGAAACTCCTGCTCCCAATAACGCAAGACATGAGGTTTAAGGGATAAGATTCTGCAAACATCACCAATGGAATACAAAAGTCTGTTTCTCCTATCTTTCGGAAAGTTCCAAAGATAAGGGTACCTTACTGAAATCAAAATCCTTGCGTAGAGAGTTTATAAGATATTGAAGGTAATCCTTTGGAAAACCCTTCCTCCGGTTTACAAAGGCAACAAAACGCAGGGGATTCACAGTTACCTGGGTGATATATTTAACCTTGTACTGAAGGGATCTGTTTCTTGGAGGCGGATTCTTGGTTATCCACGAAGAAAGGGCTCTGTTAAGTTTTCCTGTCTCAATCCTCTTCACCAGCTGCCGCTGAACAGCAAGGATACTGTTAAGAAGGCCCTGTATTCCCTCCCCCTTAAGGGCGGAAATGGGGATAATCGGCGCAAAGGAGAGTACGGGAAAGAGAAAACCGATCCTGTCCTTGTAAGCCTGAAGACGATTGGGTAAGGGTTCGAGGAGATCCCATTTATTGAGTACCAGGATTATTCCCCTGCCCTTCTTTACCGCAAGATCGGCAATCTTTTTATCCTGTTCCGTAAGACCTTCCACAGAATCGATCATGAGAAGTATTATCTCCGAATCCTCGATACTTTTTATAGCCCTGTTAACGGAATAGTACTCCACATTTTCTTCCACTTTGTTTTTTCTTCTTATTCCTGCGGTATCCAGAAAATGCAGATCCCAACCTTTATAGGTTTTTGTACCTGGAACAGTATCCCGGGTAGTTCCGGGGATATCGGATACAATCGATTGTTCGTATCCCAAGAGGGTATTTATTAGGGTTGATTTTCCTGTATTCGGTTTTCCCATAATGGAGATCCCAATACTCTTATCCTGTTTCGTCCCCTCCTCCTGCATCGGATAACCCTCCACAGGAATTTCTTTGGTAAAGCCGAATCTCTCTACAAAAAAATCGTAAAGGGAATCGCAGCCCCTACCATGAGCAGCGGAGAGAGATATGATCCTATCAAATCCAAGAGAATGGAATTCCCAGACACTGGGGTCTCTGATTTCGCTGTCCACCTTATTCACCACCAGAACGACCTTATCGCTGTAGGGGCGAAGTTCCTCAGAAAGGGTCATATCGAGAGGTGTAACCTCTGTAACATCCATAATAAAGAGAATAAGATCAGCGGCTTTTAAGGTTTCAAGGCTTTTTCTTGTTACAAGAGGATTCAACCCCTCCGGATCAGTCTGATAACCACCCGTGTCTAGGAGGAGAAGTTTTCTACCTTCCACTTCCATATAATCCTTTACAGGATCCCGTGTTACGCCAGGAGTTGGATCTGTAATAGCCCTTCTTTTACCAATAAGCCTATTGAAGAGGGTGGATTTTCCCACATTTGGACGACCCACTAGAGCTACCACCGGGGTAGCACTTGGGGAGGAATTATTTTGGGGAGGAAAAGAAGTCAAATCTTTCATGCACCCACCCTTTTATAAAAGAATCTATCTCTTCGAAGGAGCTCATCTCCATCACCGTATCAGTAACCTCCTCTGCTTCGGAAAGGGAAACAGAACGTATTATCTGCTTAACCTGGGGTATACCAAAGGAGCTCATACTGAAATTGTCCAGACCAAGGCCTAGAAGAATTATGGTTGCCAGGGGATCTCCGGCCATCTCCCCGCACATTCCCACTGGTATCCCTGCAGCATGGGCGTTGTCTATAACCTGCTTGAGAAGACGCAGAACCCCGGGGTGAAAAGGCTCGTAAAGATAAGCAATCTTTTCATTTCCCCGATCCACGGCAATGGTGTACTGTATCAGGTCATTGGTGCCAATGGAGAAAAACTGAACCTTCCTGGCGAGAATATCTGCGGTCATGGCTGCGGAAGGGATCTCTATCATAATTCCCACAGGGATATTCTCGTCAAAGCTTATGCCCCTTTTCCTGCAGTCCCTTTTTGCTTCCTCAAAAAGGGCCATCACCTTTTCCAGTTCCTCCACCCCAGAGATCATGGGGAACATTATCCGAAGATCCCCGTATACCGAGGCTCGAAGCAGAGCTCTGAGCTGCTGCAAAAATATATCCTTCCTGGAAAGACAAAATCTTATGGCCCTCCATCCCAGGATTGGATTTTTCTCCTTTTGATCCTCGATCTCGGGTAAGGTTTTATCCCCTCCAAGATCTAAGGTGCGAATGGTCACTGGTTTACCATTCATTGATTTAAGAACGGAACTATAGGCTTGAAACTGTACATCCTCGGAGGAGATTCCGCCCGGCAGAAGAAAGAGGAACTCCGATCTATAAAGGCCTATACCGTCTGCCCCGTGGGAGAGAGCTGAATCTGTTTCCTCTGGAACTTCAATATTTGCCTGTAGCTGGATAAGTTTTCCATCCCTTGTTTCTGCGGGAAGCTCATTAAGTGTAAGGAGGGAGACCTCTCGTCTCTGCCATTCCTTCCAGGTAGCAAGGTACTCCACCTTGGTAGAGTCATCAGGATTAAGAATTACTTTCCCTGCATTTCCGTCAATTATTATCTCGTCCCCTGTTTTTACAAGCCTGGATATGTTGGATAACCCAACTACTGCAGGGATTTCAAAGGAGCGGGCAAGAATGGCTGTATGAGAGGTTTTCCCTCCAGCATCCATGGCTATACCCTTGATCATCCTCTTATTCATAACCAAGGCATCAGAGGGAAGAAGATTATGAGTAACCAGAACAACCTCTTCGGAAATATCGGAAAGGGAGAGCCTGTCTCTGTAGAGAAGGTGGTTTAAAACCCTCTTGGAAACATCGTGGATATCTATGGTTCTTTCCTTAAGGTACTTATCCTCGGAATTATCCAGTTTGCCTATAATTGTGCGGGAAACCTGGAAAAGGATCCATTCTATATTGATTAAATTTTCCTCCAGATTCTTTTTAATCTCCTCAAAGAATTGGGGATCCTTTAACATAAGGATATGACTCTGAAGGATCTGTTCCTCAGGATTTAAACCCTTTTTAATGGAAAATCTAGCCTGTAACTCCTCAAGCTCCTCTAAAGCCTTATTTACAGCATCGTGGAAGCGAGAAAGTTCCTCCTTTATAGCACCCTTTGTAATATCATATTTTGGGATCAGGGGTGTATCGTCCCTGTATAGAAACACCTTTCCTATAATAATTCCAGGAGAGGCGCTGATTCCTTTGAGTGTCTGCATCATTAAGGGTTACTATACGAACTTTTTAAGGAGGTGTCAAATATCCTCCCTAGAATGCCGATTATGGGATTATGAAGAAGAACCGAACATCCCTGGGCTGTCTTTTCTGGATAGCCCTTATAATACTGGTCTTAATTGTTTTTCTTTTTAACAGGAAAAAAATCGAGGATGTAATGCACGCCACCGGGCTTTTGGATCTTTTAAAAATTGAAAGAAGATCCGATCAGCCACCGGAAGTCCGGAGGGTGGAGATTCCTGAAGAAACACCGGGGAAACAATCCCCCACCCGGGATACTCCTAAAGAGCCTACAATTATTATCGAACCTCCCGAGGAGATAGTCGATATTTCCCCCTCCCCGCAGAAGGAGGAGGAGAAGCAACCCGAGGCCCAGGAGCAGGAGAGGAAGTATCGCAGGTCCAATCTGTATTTTGTCCAAGTGGAGGAGAATGGCGATATCCAGATGAGGAAAACAAGCAGATCTATCTATTTTATCGATTCTCCACTTACCGAAACCATGAAATCTCTCATTGACGGAATGCTCCCGGAAGAGATAGCCAAGGGTTACCTTTCACTAATACCGGAAAATACCCGGCTTTTATCCATAGTTATTAAAGAAGATACTGCCTTTATGAATTTTAATGAGAATTTTAAATATAATCCCTTTGGTCAGGAAGGCTACATGGCTCAGTTGAAACAGATTGTCTACACAGCCACGGAGTTTCCTACAGTAAAGAGGGTTCAATTCCTCATAGAGGGACAAACAATAACCTATCTGTCTCCCGAAGGAATAGATATAAGCAAACCCCTTTCAAGGGATTCTTTTTAAGATCCTTAAGGCTTATATTTTGGGGTCCTCATTACGAGAATCCCCTTTTAAATCAGGGTTTCTGATATTCCTTCTAGAAGATTATCCTGATACGATTTCTTTTCAGTAGTCAGATAAAGAAGGAACTCCCGGTTCCCCTTTCTGCCTGTAATTGGCGAAGGAAGAAGTTTTTCCAGGAAAACTCCCTCCCGAGCAAGTCCCTCGACAAGGTCAGTCAGTATTTTTAAGATGGATTTTCCATCCCTCACAACCCCCCGGAAATCACTGGGAGGATTCCTCCATTCGAACTGAGGCTTTGCCAAGGCTATACACCAGTTTTCACTGGTAAGAGAGATAATATGCTCTGCAGCTCCAAGAAGCGAGCGGAAGGAGAGATCCGCTACGGCACCATTAGCTGGCGGGGAAAGGGATACAATATGAAGAACATTCATTCTCTCCTGGAGAATCACCCTGGGATCTCTGCGGAGTTTGTAGGCAATCTGATTGTAACCGACATCTACAGCGTGAACCTTATCAGCGCCCCAATGGAGGAGAGCATCTGTAAAGCCTCCAGTGGAACTTCCTGCATCCAAGATCACCTTTCCCCGTAAGTTGATATTCCAGGTTTTTAGGGCATGGTAAAGCTTATCCCCCCCCCTGGACACAAAGGCTGCATCTTTAAGGCTAAGTAGGGATTCAGGATCCACTAACACCTTAGGATCCTTAACAATCTCTCCCTTTACAAACACCTCTCCACAAAGGATCCTGGAATAAAGCTCCTCCCTCGTTTTTTCCGGAAAGGTAAGTTCAAGGCTCCTTAAAAGGGATACTCTCTTTTTCATATACTCATTATTTATTGGGTAGGGTTAAACCTGCAGCTCTTCCTGAAAGGGTTCAATGGAAACAGCCCTTCCCGTATCGCTGTCAAAGGCGATGCTCACACCACAGAGAGAGGCCTCGGAATCCGCGGGTTCCATCTTCAGGGGCATCTGGGTGAGCGACCTTTGGATGGCGATTTCTGTATTGACTCCGATAACACTCCTCTTGGGTCCCGTCATTCCCAGATCGGTGATATAAGCGGTTCCCTTAGGCAAAATCCGGCTATCAGCGGTCTGCACATGGGTATGAGTGCCCACTACTGCAGTAACAAGACCATCCAGATAAAAACCCAAGGTTTCCTTCTCCTCCGTGGCCTCGGCATGAAAATCAATAAAAATATTCCTTGTGATCTGTCTTGCCTTCTTTACAAGATCCTTTCCAATTCGCAGGGGGCAATCCAGATCACTCATCTTTTGCCGACCTTGAAGATTTATAACAGTAATTTTGCTGTTTTTTACCTCAAAGGTGCAGACCCCTTTCCCCGGCACTCCGGGAGGGTAATTGGCAGGTCTTAACAGATTATCCCTCGTATTTAAGGTTTCCCAAACCTCTCTCTTCTGCCACACATGATTTCCCGTGGTTATTACATTTATTCCCTGGGAAAAGAGAGTCTCTGCCAATTCAGGAGTAATTCCAAAACCTTCGGCAATATTCTCTCCATTTGCCACAATAAAATCACTCCTGAACCTCTTTACAATGCCTTTTAAACCTAAAAAAACAGCTCTGCTCCCGGGTTGTCCGAAGATATCCCCCAGGAACAAAGCATTTAAAACCTTGGTCAATCAAAAACCCCTTATCCGCCCATTACCGGGCATATTCTATTATCCTGGTTTCCCGGATAATGGTTACTTTTATTCTACCAGGATACCGCAGTTCGGTTTCTATCTTCTTTGCTATATCCTTTGCAAGAATTCTTGCATCCTCGTCATTAACAGATTCATTATTTACCATTATACGCAGTTCTCTTCCTGCCTGGATTGCATAAGCCTTTTCTACACCGGAAAAGGTTTGGGAGATCTTTTCCAGGTTTTCCAGTCGCTTAATATAATTATCCAGGGTTTCCCTTCTTGCTCCAGGCCTGGAGGCAGAGATAGCGTCTGCAACCTGAACTATAACCGATTCAATGCAGCAGGGTTCTACATCATTATGATGCGCACCAATGGCATTAATAATCTTCTGATCCTCTCCCATCTTTCTGGCTAATTCCATTCCGATTTCCGCATGGTTCATGTCCCCGCCGGATTCAACGCCCTTTCCAATATCGTGCAGCAGGGCAGCCCTTCTGGCAATATCCTTGTTAGCGCCGATTTCCAGAGCTATCATTCCAGCAATCTTAGCAACTTCCTTGGAATGGTTAAGAACATTCTGTCCATAACTGCTTCTATAGTGCAGCCTTCCCAAGGCTTTTATTCCCTCGGGGCTCATGTTGTGAATACCAAGATCAAAGAGGGCCTTCTCTCCTTCCTCATAGATGGTTTGATTTATCTCTTTGTTTACCTTTTGAACTATCTCTTCAATTCTGGCAGGGTGGATCCTCCCATCTGTAATGAGCCGTTCTAGAGACATCTTTGCTATCTCCTTTCGGATCGGGTCAAAACAGGAGATGACTACCGCCTCAGGCGTGTCATCTATGATAATATCTACACCAGTTAAGGTTTCCAGGGTTCTGATGTTCCTTCCCTCTCTTCCGATTATTCTGCCTTTCATCTCGTCGGAAGGCAGGCTTACAGAGGTTACAGATACCTCTGAGCCTATTTCTGTAGATAATCTCTGGATTGTGGTAACTAAAATATCCCTAGCCTTTTTTTCAGCTGTAGCCTGAGCTTCCTGCTCAATTTTATTAACTATTACCTGGGCATCCCGGCGAGCTTCCTGCTCCATGGATTGTATTATTATTGCCTTCGCCTCATCCTTAGTGATATTGGCGATCCGCTCCATCTCCGCAATCCACTGTTCTTCCTGCTTCTGAAGATTCTCCTCTTTCTCTTGTAGTCTCCCCTCTCGGTCGTGAAGATTCTGCTTGATTTTGTCTACAGCAGACAACTTCTTTTCTAGATTTTCTTCCTTTTGTAAAATCCTCCGTTCAAACCGCTGAAGTTCATTCCTTCTATCCCGGAATTCCCGTTCCAGCTGGTTCCGCTCTTTTAAGAGCTGATCCTTTGCCTCAAGAAGAACCTCTCGTTTTCGAGCTTCTGCCTCCTTAAGTGCATCCTGACTCAGTCGTTCTGCTTTCTGCTCTAAAGAAGAAAGCTGAAATCTGGCATATAACCATCGGATTGTCCAACCTAGAATCAAACCTGCGAGGGGAAGAATGATCCAATATATAAATGACATAATATTCTTCCCCCATATATATAAAACAATAATCCGTAATTCTAAAGATAAGGTAAATGGTTGTCAAGCTGAAAGTTATTCCTCGATTTTTCCTTAAAAACCCCACGAAGGGCTTGGAAATAGATCAGCCTTAGCCCTTTTTACAATTCCTTATCCATCAATTTGGAAATATATTCTCTAACAGAAATAGTTGTACTTTTTAGTCCTAAAAAGAGATAAGCCTCCTTGTCTTTAAATATTGCAGGAATGTAGAGTTGTCCCTGCATATACTGGCTGTCTCTTTGAGATATTTTAGAATCCAACTCCTTTAAGCCGGTTTTATGAACTTTACTGTAAAGTCCAAGTCCTTTTTTAAATACCGATTGGAAAATTAAATCCTCCTCGTTAAAGAATAAAGCTTTTCTGCTTAATTGGTCCAACCCTAAAGAAAGTTCCGCTTCTAGGAGACCTTCTTTTTTAAAGGACAAAATAGCTGCATACAAAGAATCGGTATTTCGGGAGATGATCATTAAGGCCTTCATTATACCGATAGTGCCTGACTTAAAGTTTCTTAGGTATTGATCCAACAAAAGCCCTGAATCGTTGATCTCCAGGGAATATTGAACCTCCACTGCTTTGTCCTCTTTACCGGGGACCCACTGGGTTTCTTCCAAGGAAAGATCAACCGTATGAATACCAAGAATCTTATCTATCCCTAAATTATCCTCTTCTTTACCCGAATAATCCTCCTCCAATATTGAATCTACTAGGTTTTTAAAATCCCTATCCCTCGGTGGTTTCACCGCTTTTATCTCCTCCTCGGAGATGGACAATACTCCCTCCTTCTCTTCAATGATTTTTTTAGGTTGTTCTGTCTTTTCAAGAATTTCTTTTAAAGAAAAGATATATAAACTGTTACTATTTATCAGCTCCTTAAAGAGAATGTCGGAAGGTATTTCTTCAGGTTCCAGATCCTCAATAAATTCTTCAACTTCCCCCTCGGGGGATAGATCGGAAAGCTCCTCTAGTTCCTCCAACTCCTCAACTTCTTGCGGGATCTCTACAGCCGAAGATGTTTCCAAAGAAACTACATGATCCTTATCCTTTTTTTCAGTTTCTTCAGTAAGCTCTTCCAAACCCTCCTCATCAAAATCATCCTCAGAGGCTGCAAGAACCGTCAATTCCTCTAAATCACTTTTTCTTTTCTCTTCTTTCATAAATTGACTCTGGAAATCCGTATAAAACAAACTATAGGGTTGATAGGTCTCGGAAAGAATCTCTAAATCTCCTACCTCCCCCTTATCTTCCTCAACTAGGGACAACTCCTCTAATATTCCAGATCCTTCCTCCCCGGTATAAGCTGATAAATCTTCTCTAAATATAACCTGTTTTTCCTCCTTTGGAAATAGTGTGGCCTTAGTAAACCCCTCCACAACCTCAATTTCCTCAACTTCAACAGGTTCTACCTCTTCTAACTCCTCCGCTTCACCTATTTCTTCGAGCTCTTCGAACTCTTCGATTTCCTCAACCTCTTTGGGTGCGACCTCCTCAAGGATTTCGGCCTCCATGGGTTCCTCAGAAGGCTCTCCTGGCAGTTCTTCAGCTAGCTCTTCCACTAACTCTGGAACCTCCTCAGCTTCCTCTATATCCGCTGCCTCCCCCGACTCCTCGATCTCCTCGATCTCTTCAACTTCCTCGACCTCTGCTGGTTCCGCTTCCTCTAGCTCCTCCGCTTCCCCAATCTCTTCTATTTCTTCAACTTCTCCGCCTCCTACAGGCTCTGCTTCTTCGATCTCTTCGATCTCTTCGATCTCCTCGATCTCTTCAACTTCCTCGACCTCCGCTGACTCAGATTCCCCTAGCTCCTCTAGCTCCTCCGCTTCCTCAATCTCTTCGATTTCTTCAACTTCCTCGACCTCCGCTGACTCAGATTCCTCTAGCTCCTCTAGCTCCTCCGCTTCCTCGATCTCTTCGATTTCTTCAACTTCCTCGACCTCCGCAGGGGCAACCTCCTCCAGCGCCTCCAGTTCCTCCCCTTCCTCTAGGGGTTTAGGTTCTTCGACTGTTTTGGCTTTAGCAGACGGGACATTTACAGAGACAGGTTTTTTATCTTTTACCGGGGAAGAGGCTTTGGGTGGAGGGGTTATCTTTTTCCCTGATCCATAATTTTCTCGAGAAAGAGCAAACTCTTCCCGGGACAAGATTTTCAGGAGCATTTCTTCAAGATTGGAAACATCAATCTTGGGAGCAGCCTTTGTCTCAATTCTTTTATCAACTATTTCCAGCAAATCGTTCCAGCTTTTATCAATCAGGCCTGATACCTGCTCTTTATTTTTTTCCTTTATCCTTCCTACACTTTTGGTTATCTCCTTCTTTACCTCATCCCCTCTTGAACGAATATCCTGCCGCCATTTTTCAATATCCAGCTCTTCCTTGGATTCCAGATACTCCTTGAGGAAATTTATCTGGAAACGTTTTATTCTTTCGGAAAGGACAAGGATCTTATCCTGCCGAACGGAAAAGAGCAGGAAGGTAACAAGGAAACTGGTTAAAAACAAAGCTCCTAAAAGGAGATATTTTAGTGTGATATCCAGGGAAAATAATGTGCCAGAAACAAAGGAACCTAGAAAACCACCTAGTTCTGTGGAGCGGGTAAAAATATAATAGCTTTTACCTTCAAAAAGGGTAGGTATCGGTTCAATAATTGTATCCTGCTTCTCTTGAATCCAGGAAGTTAGAAAAACCTCCTTCAGACTTTCAACCCCCGCCTGGGGAAGGTTAACAATATAACCCATCCCTGGAACCAGGGAAAACTCTTTTCCAAGCTCAAGGATTCCTTGTTGTATGAGGGTCTGCCTTAAATCTTGCAGAGAAACATAGAATACCCCGATTCCCCTCTGCCGACCTATATTATCGATTATCTTTAATTGGAACAGGATCCTCCTGTAGGTACTATCATAAAAAATGTCCCAATTTTTACCCTCCGGCACGGTATAGATAGTGCCATCTAGATCTGGTTCCTGATCTTGAAGTCTATTATAAACAATTCGAAAATCTTCCTGCCTGCGGATATCATTTGCAAAGGAGCTGTAATGGATATTCAGTGATTCATCAATAATACGAACCCCTAGAATTCCTGGGTATTCCGCTTGCAGAGAATTAAAGGTATTTGTTATAAGAAAAATATCTTCCCTGCTAAGATTGGGAAGATATACTCGGGAAATAAAATCCTGTGAGAGAATTGATTGAAAACGGTTTATAAAGTTTTGATGGTACTGATCAATTGCTTTTCCAATTTTTTCTAAATCAGCATAAACCGATTCGCTAACCCTTTTATTATAAAACTCTGTTTCCAGATAGGAAAATAGACCAGAGAAGGCCAATACAGCAAAGACACTAAAAACAACAACAGAGATCAGTAGGCTAAGAGCAATTCTATGGGACGACTTCATTTACTTCTTCTACTGTAAGATTTTTTTACTATACAGTAAAAACTATAATTAAACCATACACTTAACTAAACCAACGATTATCAACAAATAAGAATCAAGGTAACTTTTACTTCTTTAATCCTGTAACACGGAATATTAAACAAACCTTTGTTTTTCTTATCCCATCCCGCTATCTGGGGATAAATATACTTTTCTAGTTCTTTATCGGTAAATCAGGATGCATTTTTAATAAGGGGACATAAAAAAAGGGGTCTTGCAAGCCGTTGTTGTAAGATCCCTTTTTATAGCTGTATTAATTAGCCTATTTGGCAGCTTCTTCCTTCTTAGCCTTTTTTTCCTTTTTCGGCTTTTCCTTTACAGTTCTTTCTACAAGTTCCAGTATCACCATCTCTGCAGCATCTCCACGGCGCTGTCCAAGTTTGAGAATCCTTGTGTAGCCTCCCGGCCTAGATGAAAATCTAGGGCCAAGTTCGACAAAAAGCTTTGCTGTCACTGCATCATCATAGATATACCTGGCAACAGTTCTTCTGTTGTGAACAGAATCAACCTTTCCCCGGGTAATCATCTTCTCTGCCACCCGTCTAACTTCCAGAGCTTTTGCCTTTGTGGTGGTTATCCGTTCATGCCTTAAAAAGGATGTAACCATATTTCTAAGAAGAGCTTTTCTGTGCCTTGGCATTCTGCCAAGCCGGTTAAAGCCGATTCTATGCTTCATTTTCTTCTTCCTTCTTTGTCTGCAGTTTCTTTGATGTTTTTAAGGCACTGTAATCAGTCATACCTAGACTAAGATTCCATTCCTTAAGCTTCTCTTTTATCTCGGTAAGGGACTTTTTCCCGAAATTTCTTGTCTTAGCGATCTCTTCCTCGGTCTTTCTTGTTAAATCGCCTATAGTCTTTATATTCGCGTTTTTAAGGCAATTGCTGGATCTTACAGAGAGTTCCAACTCTTCCACTGGGGTATCCAATAGGGCTCTTATTCGTTCTTCCTCTTCATCGATGGTCTCATCACCGCCTATGGAATCCTCGTCAAAATTGATGAATATGGTAAAATGATCCTTTGCAATCTTAGCTGCCTCTGCTACAGCATCCTCAGGAGATATTGTTCCGTTGGTTGTAACCTCAAGAATAAGTTTATCGTAATCATTCCTGTGACCAACCCTGGTATTTTCGATGGAATACTTCACCCGCTTTACAGGGGAGAATACTGCATCCATCGGAATTGTCCCAAGCACTTCTATATATTTTTCGTTTGTCTCTGCTGGAACATACCCCCTTCCAAGATCTATCTGAATCTCAAGATCGAAATTTGCCTTTTCCATTAAAGTTGCAATATTAAGTTCCTTATTCAGAACCTTTATATTTGTTTCGCCTTCTATATGAGCACCTGTAACCTCTCCCGGCCCCCGGCATTCAATGAGGATTGTCTTCTGCTCAATCTCGTCAGGCATTTGAATCTTTAGCAATTTAAGATTATTGAGTATCTGAGGAGTATCCTCTACAACCTCCGGAATCATCTCGTATTCACTGGAGATAATGTGGGGAGTTCCTTCCTCATCATAACTGGTTATTTTTACTGCTGTAACAGCATAACCTTGGATGGAGGATAGTAAAATCCTTCGCAGAGTATTCCCAATAGTTGTACCATAACCACGTTCAAAGGGATAAGCGATGAATCTTCCTGTATTTTCATCTATCTCGGTATGTTCAAAGGTAATCCCTTTTGGTCTTTTGAACCCCTTTAGTAGGTTTTTTCGTGCCATGTATACTCCCTTACTTAGAATAGAGCTCTACAATGAATTGTTCTTTAACATCCGCAAGATCAGTTATATCGCTCCTTCTTGGCATTGCCTTTACAACACCTCTCATAGCATCCGGGTCCACCTCTAACCAGGGATAAACTCCGGATCGGGTATATTCACGGAGACTTTCCTTCACGGTAAGCATCTTTTTAGCCTTCTCGCCCAGATGTACTACATCGTTCTCCTTTATGGAATAAGAGGCAATATTAACCCTACGGTTGTTAACATAAACATGTCCGTGAGAAACCAGTTGTCTTGCCTGATTCCTGGAAGAGGCGAATCTCATTCTATAAACAATATTATCCAGCCTTCGTTCCAGAAGAAGAATAAGGTTGTCACCAGTCTTCCCTTCCATTCTGTTGGCTTTATCAAAGGTATTTCTAAACTGTTTCTCCAGTATTCCATAAAGCCTTTTAAGCTTCTGCTTTTCCCGGAGCTGAACACCATAATTGGAGAGCTTCTTAACTCTCGATTTTGCGTCTTTTCCCGGAGCAGGCCTTTTTTTGGAAATCGGACATTTCCCGGAATGACAGCGTTCACCTTTTAAAAACAATTTTGTATTGTCCGCCCTGCATAATCGGCACTGTGGACCTATATTCCTTCCCATTTTAAGCGTTCTCCTTCTATACTCTTCTGCTCTTCCGAGGCCTGCATCCGTTGTGCGGAATGGGTGTTATATCCTTGATACTTTTTACTGTAATTCCAAGAGCCCCCAAGGAGCGGATGGCAGATTCTCTGCCTACGCCCGGTCCCTTAACGAAAACATGAACCTCGCGCAGTCCATAGTCCAGGGCTTTCTTAGCTGCAGTTTCAGCAGTGGTTTGTGCGGCATAGGGGGTGGATTTTTTTGCCCCCTTGAAACCCAAACCCCCAGCACTTGCCCAGGAGATTGCATTTCCATTAAGATCCGTAACCGTTACTATAGTATTATTAAAGGTGGCCTGTATAAATACCTTACCTTCGTATACTGTCTTTTTCTCTTTCTTCTTCTTGGTGGTAGTCGCTTTTGCCACTTCCCTTTACCTCCGATTATTTCTTCTTTCCGGCAACAGTCTTTCTCTTTCCCTTTCTGGTGCGTGCATTCGTCTTTGTCCTTTGTCCGCGAACGGGAAGCCCTTTTCTGTGCCTAAGACCCCTGTAGCATCCAATATCCATAAGTCTTTTGATATTAAGGGATACTTCGGTTCTAAGTCTACCTTCTACCTTATATTCATTGTCCAGAAGCTGACGAAGAGCGCTTATCTCGTCGTTGGACAGATCATTTGCCTTAGCATCGGGATTTATTCCTGCCTTGGCGCATACTTCTAATGCCGTTGCCCGTCCCACACCGTAGATATAAGTTAGGGCTATTTTTACTGCCTTATTTGGAAGGTCGATACCTGCAATACGTGCCATGAATTACCTCTACCTTTGCCTTTGCTTATGTTTCGGATTACCACAAATAATCCTTAGGACACCGTTTCTTTTAATGATTTTGCATTTATCGCAAATCGGTTTAACGCTGGATCTTACTTTCATATCCTACCTCTTATAAATTCCTTGACCGTATTTTTCCTTTCTTTACCAAACCGTCGTGATGGTGCATTCTTAGATGTCCCTCAATCTGAGACATGGTATCAAGGTCTACACCAACCATGATTAGCAGGGAAGTACCGCCCATCAACATGGCCACTTCCAAGGGGAAATTAAATAACCTCTGCACAATAGTTGGAATGATTGCGATAAAGGTTAAGAAAAGTGCACCTGGAAGTATGATCCTGTTTAGAATAGTACTTAAGTGCTTTTCCATCTTCTCCGCCATTACTCCGGGAATGGAGCCCCCATTTTCCCTTATCTGTCGTGCAATTTCAATAGGGTTAAGGGTTACCTGGGTGTAGAAATAGGCAAAAAAGATTATCAACAGTGAATATATAATGATATAAGGCATACCGCTCGGCCTTAACCAATAGGAAAAATTAGCTAACCACCTTACCTCCGGTCCAAGACTACTTGCTATCTGTATCGGAAAGGTAAGTATCGAGGAAGCAAAGATTACTGGAATAACACCGGAGGGGTTAATTTTAAAGGGAATATAGGTGCTTTGGGCTCCATACATTTTCCTGCCGACAACCCTCTTTGCATAATGAACCGGAATCTTCCGTTGTCCCTGCTGTTCGTAGATTACCAGGGCTATTACAACCACAAACATAGCCAGAACAATTATTACAAACACAGGGTTGAGCTCCTGGCTTCTTACCTTTCTAAAAAGTGTAACAAATGCTCCTGGAATTCTTGCCACAATTCCAGCAAAGATCAGGAGAGAGATCCCATTGCCTACCCCTCTTTGACTTATCTGCTCCCCGATCCACATTAGGAACATAGTTCCAGTGGTAACTGTAAGCATTGCCAGCAGTGTGTAAGGAAGTTTTGCCATAGTGATTGCATCTGGAATCTGATCTGCATACACAGTTACTACATAGGACTGGATAAGACAAACAACAATGGTTCCGTACCTGGTATACTTCTGTATCTTTTTTCTCCCACCATCCTCTTCCGACAGCTTCTTTAGTTTCGGGAATACAATAAGAAGGAGCTGCATAATAATGGACATGGAGATATAGGGCATTATTCCCAACATAAAAATGGAGAAATTGGTAAAGGCTCCACCGACAAAAAAGTCGATATATTCAGTTATGCCAATACCTCCGGCACCTTGCTGAGACATAAAGTAAAGTTTCAAAGCATTTATATTTATGCCTGGAATTGGGATAGTAGCTCCTAAACGGAAAACTACCAGGGCTCCAAAGGTAAAGAATATTCTGTCCCTTAGATCCTTGACCCGGAAAATATCCAGCAAAGCATTGTGTGCCATTGTTATTCTCTCTCTTCAGGAACCTCGAAAGTTCCTCCTGCTTTTTCAATCTTTTCCTTTGCAGATTTGGATATCTTATCCACTTTAAAGGAAAGCTTCTTTGTAAAATCGCCCCGGGAGAGGATTTTCACCTCGTACTTGTCATTCTTGAGGATCCTTTTTTCCACTAATGTGGCAATATTTACGGTTTCCCCGTCGGAATAGGAATTTTCAATCTGATCAAGATTGATGATTGCGTATTCCTTTTTAAATTGCGTGCAGGT